>MRWG01000232.1_pt1 | contig 90779 bp, 87 predicted proteins | sample 1013341 | NCBI WGS metagenome assembly MRWG01 (sample SAMN06117577, study PRJNA244670) | biofilm metagenome | biome: Water; feature: Cathode Biofilm; material: Biofilm; isolation source: microbial consortium enriched at the cathode of a solar microbial fuel cell | place: USA: District of Columbia ...
CGCATGCCGAATGCCGACATTACCGTATTCGAACAAAACCAGCCCGACGATACGTTCGGCTTCGGCGTGGTCTTTTCGGATGAAACCCTTGATGAATTTTTCAGCGCTGATCCTGAATCATATCAATTGATCAAAAATGATTTCGCTTACTGGTCGGATATCGTCATCAAACATAAAGACGCGCGCACGGTAATCGGCGGCAATGGGTTCGCAGGCTGCTCGCGTAAAACGCTTCTTAAAATTCTCCATGGCAGGTGCAGGCAAACTGGCGTCAACTTGCAGTTTGGCGAGATCGTCAACGCTGAAGAGATCGCTGTACGATTTTCCGATTCTGATCTGATCGTTGCAGCAGATGGCGTAAATAGTCCGGTTCGAGAATATTATAAGGACCGTCTGGGAGCGCGTGTCGAGTTAACACGCAATAAATTTACCTGGCTCGGTTCAACACGACCGCTTGATGCTTTTACTTTCTTTTTCCGTAAAACCGAGTTCGGACATTATTGCGCACACACCTATCAATATGAACCGGGATACTCGACCTGGGTAATCGAAACAACGCCGGAATGTTGGGAAGCTTCGGGCTTTGCGGATATGAGCGAAGATGAAAGCGCGCGTTACCTGGAAAGCATCTTACAGGATGACCTCGAAGGGCACAAACTCTCTACCAACCGTTCGATTTGGCGTAACTTCCCGAAAGTCACCTGTGAGCGTTGGAACGTCGATAATATCGTACTTCTTGGAGACAACAAGGCGACTGCTCACTGGTCAATCGGATCGGGTACAAAGCTTGCTATGGAATGCGCAATCTCGCTGTCCGATAGCGTCGCGATGCACGGAAAAAACCTGAGCGCTGTTTTTGAGAATTACGAGCAAGAACGCCGAACGCCTGTAGAAATTACGCAACATAATGCGCAAGTTTCCCTGCGCTGGTTTGAAGATATGCCCTTCCATTGGATGAAAGACCGGTATGCGTTCGCGTTCTCTATCATGTCCCGGGCAAAATCGGTTACATGGGATAACCTCGAACTACGCGACCAAACCTTTCTCGAAAAGGCCGAAACTGAATTTTACGAACACTATAAGTCCAAAACGGGCCGTGATTTGCGCGAAGACCGTCCGACGCCGATGTTTACGCCATTCGATTTGCGCAGCCTTACCATACCCAACCGGGTTGTGATGGCGCCGATGGCGCAGTATTCGGCAATAAACGGCGACCTGACAGACTGGCACTTTTCACACTACACCTCCCGCTCAATGGGCGGCGCCGGCCTTATCTTCACCGAAATGACCTGCCCGACACCGGACGCGCGGATTACGAATGCCTGCACAGGGTTATGGTCTGACGAACAAACCAATCAATGGAAGCGTATTGTTGATTTTGTTCACAGTAATTCGGAATCGAAAATCGCCTTGCAACTCGGTCATGCAGGCCGGAAAGGGTCGACCAAGACACCGGCTGACGGCATGGACATGCCCATGGATGAAGGCAACTGGCCGATTTTTTCCGCCTCTCCCATCCCCTACATCGACGGCGTTTCCGAAACGCCGATCGAGTTGACCCGCGAGCAGATGAACCTGGTGCGCGAGAGCTTCGTTGATGCAACAAACCGGGGCGCCGCCGCCGGTTTCGACATGCTGGAGCTGCACTGCGCTCACGGGTATCTGTTTGCAAGCTACATCTCGCCTTTGACAAATATCCGTAACGATGAATATGGCGGTTCTATTCACAACAGGCTGAAATTTCCGCTTGAAGTGTTTTCAGCCATGCGCGCCGTCTGGCCTGACGACAAACCGATGTCCGTGCGCCTGTCCTGCTCTGACTGGGCGCAAGGCGGTCTGGATCTTGATGACCTGGAAATCGCCTCTAATGCGTTCCGCGAAGCTGGCGTTGACATCATTCATGCATCATCAGGCGAAACCGTAAAATGGCAAAAGCCTGTGTTCGGACGTATGTGGCAGACGCCTTTTGCCGAGTTCATAAAGCAAAAAGCGGACATTCCGACAATCGCAGTCGGTGATATCTCATTGCCCGAGCAAATCAATACAATCATCGCAGCCGAGCGCGCGGACCTTTGCGCTCTTGCTCGGCCGCATTTAAACAATCCATTTTTCACACGCCATGCAGCGGCTCATTACGGCACGCAAAAAGTCGGCGAGCATTCTCTCGGTTGGCCGCCGCAACTCCGTTCTGGCGAATATCAACTGTATCGTGACGCAGAACGAGAGAATGAACGAAAGAATGAGTTGGCGGTTAAGGCCCGGCCAAACCGCCGACATTATAGCCAAGCCAGAAAATAATTTTCCACTCCGCTTGCACCTGGTCAGAAAATAAAAGTGGATTTCGCAGACCTATACGCTTCGGAAACCTGCACGGATCAGCGGCAACTCACGGACGCGGATACCAGACGCTGCGAAGATCGCGTTCGTAAGCGCCGGCGCCGCCGGCGGCGTGCCCGGCTCGCCAAGACCGCCGGGCGGAAGATTACTGTCCATGAAAATCACTGGCTGTACCGGCGCATTTCGTAATCTGATCATGTCGTAGTCAGGGAAGTTTTGCTGCACTATTTCGCCGTTCTCCAGGGTGATCTCGCCAAAAAATACAGCCGAGAGCGCAAAAATAAGGGACGAATGAATCTGCGCTTCGGCGGCGCTCGGATTGATCACCTGCCCGCAATCGACGACTGACGTCATCCGGTGAAGGCGCACGCGCTGGTCGTCATCAATCGTGATTTCTGCGACTTGCCCGACGATCGTTTCAAAACTGTCGACTATGGCGACGCCTTGCGCTGCGCCGGGCGTCCTCGGTCGCCCCCAGCTTGCTTCGTCGGCGAGCCGCTCTAATACCGCGCGATGCCTTGGGTCAGACTTATGAGCGAGGCGAAAGGCTAGCGGGTCGGCGCCGGCCTTGTGTGCTAGCTCGTCCATGAAGCTCTCATTGAAAAAACCCATCTGGGTGAAGTCGACGCTGCGCCATGCGCCGACCGGGATCGGGCTTTCATAAGGATGGCGGGCGATGCGCCTGTTCGGTACGTCGTACTGGAATGCAAACGGCCGTTCCGAATCCGGCATGCCAGCGTCTGAAAAGACATAAGCATGATCAATCGCGCTGATCTTACCGTCTTCCACACGGCCGCGCATGCGCGAAACGGTGGCAGGCCGATAAAAGTCGTTGCTCATGTCCTGTTCACGGGACCAGATGAGTTTTACCGGTGTACCGGTTTCGGCGGCGACGAGTGCGGCCTGGACCACATTGTCGGTACTGGAACGGCGCCCGAACCCGCCGCCGAGATAAGCGTTATGAACGATGACATTGGTCTTTTTCAGACCGAGCGCTGCGGCCGCGTCATCACGCGCTGCTATCGGATTTTGGTGCCCGACCCAAAGCTCGCATTTGCCGTCGCGTACCAACGCCGTGCAATTCATCGGCTCCATAGTCGCGTGGGCGAGATAAGGCACGGCGTATTCAACAGATATAGTTTCAGTGGACTGTAACTTCGCTTTCGCGTCGCCAGCCTTATCCATGACCTGTTCGTGGCGCGTTTCAGTGAGATGTTCGTTATGAAGCGCGCGCAATGCAATGCTTGACAGCGCCAAATCTCCTCCGCTCCACGCAATATCAAGTTGTTGAAGGGAATTTGCGGCTTCCCAATAGCTATCGGCGACAACAACCACAGCGTTTCCGAGATTGACGATCTGTTGCGCCGCATTTGCAGGGTCCACGACAGAAGCAGCGCGCGCGCCATAAACCGGAGCTTGCGCAATTGCGGCGTATTTCATGCCCGGCACGATGATATCCATGCCGAACTTTGCTTCCCCGGTTACCTTTTCAGGAATGTCGAGGCGGGACTTCGGCGTGCCGACGATTTTGTAGTCTGCAGGTGATTTCATGGCCGGCTTTAGATTTGGTGCGAACTTCGCCGCGGCGGCCGCGAACGTTCCGAACGGCGCCGATCTGTTCGACGCGTCGTGATAGAGAATGCTGCTCTGCGCCCGTACCGAGTTAATCGGTACGTTCCATTCTTTCGCAGCGGCGCGCATTAGCATTTCACGCGCGGCGGCGCCGGCGCGGCGCATGCCGTGATAGCCGGTCAGGCGGATCGCCGTGCTGCCGCCGGTAATCTGCCCTACGGCGCCTTTGGCGATTTGCAGAAAGGCGAAATCGAGCATCGGATAGGCAAAAGCCGGAATGCGCGCGCCCTCGCCGACAATGTAACCGCGGCCAAGGTCGCTATTGATATATTCGTCGGTCGCCGGCGCCTGTTCGATGGAAACGGTTTCCCAATCGGCTTCCATTTCCTCGGCCAGCATTTGCGCAAGGCCGGTTCCTACGCCCTGCCCCATTTCCGAATGCGGAATAATAACAGTGATCTTGTTGTCGGGCGTAAGCTTCACCCATGTGTTCAGGATCGTTTCATTGCCATCAGCAACGCTGTCCTGATAAATTTTGAGCCGGTTGGGCGAGAGCGCAAGGCCAAGCGCGACGCCGCCGCCGACAACGCCGGCGGAGGCAAGAAAGGTTCGCCGCGCGATTTTCCCGATATTACGACCGTTGGTTTTTTCCTCGCTCATGACTTACGCCCCCCGCCGCGCACGCGCTGCGGCGTGGATTGCCGTTCTGACGCTTTCATATGTGCCGCACCGGCAGATATTCGTGATCGCGTTGTCGATGTCTTCATCGCTCGGCTCAGGGTTTTGATCGAGCAAGGCTTCGGCCGCCATGACCATCCCGGACTGGCAGTAACCGCATTGCGGCGCCTGATGGTCGATCCAGGCAGCCTGTACTGCAGATAATTTTCCCGACTTTGATGCAACACCTTCGATGGTTTTAATTTCTGCGCCGTCAACTGCAGCAGCCGGTAGAACGCAGGTGCGCGTTGCAATGCCGTTAATGTGTACGGTACAAGCGCCACAGGCAGCGATGCCGCAACCGAATTTTGTTCCGGTCAGTTGCAGCTTTTCTCTCAGCACCCACAGAAGCGGCATATTGGGTGGCGCATCGACGGTCGTCGCTTCGCCATTCAATGTGAAAGATAGATTCATGATTCACCTTTTCCCGGAACAGGTCGGCGCGAGTTCAGCGTAAACGGCCATACAACTATAAATCAGTTTGCATGCTCATGTTACCCAAATAGCAGTTCAGTCGCAGCGATTTGAGCCGGCGGGCCAATAAACCGCCCTTAGAATCGCCGAAAATCAGAAGCTTTCCAACGCCCGGTACTCAAGACTTTTTCTTTCGTATCCGCCGCCGATTGCGTTGTTTGCGCGCGTTCCGGGCAAGGTCAGCAAGAATACCTTCCCGCAACCCCCTGTCCGCGACGCGAATCCGGCTCGCGGGCCATTCTTCAAGCAGTGCATCCAGAATTGCACAACCACAGACCACGAGATCAGCGCGCTCTGCTCCGATACACGGCTCATTTGCGCGCGCTTCGAAGCTCATGGCGCGCAGTTTATCAGTCACCCGGCGCGCATCATCCGCTGTGAGCCAAAGCCCATCGACCTTGTCCCGCCGATAGCGCTTAAGACCGAGGTGAACGCCTGCAATCGACGTAACGGTGCCGGAAGTGCCAAGGAGGTGTGCGCCGTCATTCTCGAAGATTTTTTTCATCCCGGCAGGGTCGCCAAGTTTCGCGATTTCCGACCGTACAGCGGCGACGATCTCTCGATACGATTGCACTGTGAGCTCTCGTCCGCCCCATTTCTCGGAAAGGCAGACGACGCCAAAGGGTAATGACGCCCACGCATCAATATATGCCGCCTTTTCGTTTTCGCGCGGGCGCACCCATGATATTTCCGTTGATCCGCCGCCAATATCGAAAATCAGACCAGCCGACGCATCCGGATCAATCAACTCCGCGCAACCCGCAACAGCGAGCCGCGCTTCCTCTTCGGTGGAAATGATGTCGAAGGAAAGGCCCGTCTCAGACTTTACAGTATCAAGAAATGATGCGCCGTTTGTTGCGCCCCGGCACGCCTGCGTCGCTATACAGCGCATATGCGTAACGCCGCGCCGTTCGATTTTATCAGCACAATGTTTTAGAGCGTCTATCGTTCGGACCATAGCGGCTTCGGACAAAAGGCCAGTTTGCGAAAGCCCTTCACCAAGCCGGACAATCTGTGAAAACGCATCGATGATACGCAATTCGCGTCCGCGCGGCGCGGCAATCAGCAATCGGCAATTATTGGTGCCGAGATCAAGAGCCGCAAATCGCGGCGCAGCACGCTGCCGGCCGCTAGCGCGTTTTGTTCCTTTTGTTCTTGATTGATTGGGTTTGTGCTTTTTATCGTGGCTCGCGGCATTGTCGTCTCCGCCTGCGCCTTCCCCGCGCCTGGTCCTTGTCATTCATTTGCGTCCTCGCTGGAGCCGCTCGCGCAGCCCGTGAATGACTTACATTAACAGCGCATGACAGTGAGGCAAGCGTGACGAACGCCTTAAAGGATGGTGAACAAGCAGATTGGCGAGGGATCGGTTCTGCAGCTTGCGACATCACGCGAAACTTCAGGCTCAAAGCCCAAAAATATCGCGAGCGTCCCAAATGCTACGACAGCCAGTGCAATCAGCAATATCGCTTTCGCCATCATGATGATGAACGTCATCGTCTCTCTCCTTCGCGCGCCAGCCTGCGCGCGTTCCCCTTTTCTTTCCTCAACCCGCGTCTTCTTATTATTGCGCTAAGCGCCCCTCTCAAGGTCACGAAACGCTTTTCTTAATCCGTATTCTTCGGAGGTCACGGCCTGCTCAAGGTCAGCGATGCGCGTGTCCAACGCCCGGAAGCGATGCTTTAATTCTGAAAAAGTCGCCTTGGGTCGCGTCGAAAATGTCCTCCAGAACCGTTCGGACTCCGGATCCGGCTTTGCATAACTTTCACGGGCATTGTCGGCTTTGATGAAAATGGCAGCAGCAAGATACAGCAACGCCGGGACCGGAAAAAAGAACACGGTGAACAACACCGACAGAATGCGAACCCATTTCAGATTCCAGCCGAAGTAACCTGAAACGCCGGCGCACACGCCTGCGATAACGCCTCGTTGCGTATCACGCCGCAACCGATGAAAATTCGGCCCAGGCCCCGGCTGGCCTGCGCGATAGGCATAGCTGTCGCGTTCACGCCAGTGGTGATGGTGATGGTGATGACGCTCAGGCATGGGGCCGCTCCGGATAGTCGCGGCGCCAGTCCGGCGCTTCCTTGTCCAGGATCGTCTCCAGCGCATCGACGCGTCGTTCCAGACGCTGCGCTGTCTTCCAGAGGTCGTCCACGAGACGTTCGTCGTCTGCAGAAATTGATTTTGTTTTTCGCAGCTCTGTCTGGTAGTGCAGAAACACTGCAGGACAGGCTACGAAAATGATCGCAACGATAACAATAACTGCGCCGAATTCTTCCATGGGTGCGCCCTCTCTCCCCTTTTAACCCTGCCCGCCGGTGGATGTGCGGTTTGCAACTCGTCTTTTCAAGTCTTCGAGCTCTGCATTGACCGCATCTTCGGATTCTAGCTCGGCAAATTCGTCTTCCAGCGTACGCGGACGGCCCAGCGCCCAGCTTTCCGCCTCGGCCTCAAGCTCATCAATGCGACGCTCGTAGCGGTCGAACCGCGCCAGGGCCTCTTCAATACGGCCGTCATTGACCTGACGGCTGACGCGAACGCTGTCCGACGCTGCGTTGCGGCGGATTTCGAGCGAGCGCTGCTTTGCCCGCGCTTCCTTAAGCTTCGCCTGAAGGCGTTCCAGATCTTCATTGGTCTTGTTGACCGTTTCGTCGATGGCCTTGAGCTCCCGCTCAAGCAGGCCGATCATCTCTTCCGCCTTGCGCTTTGCGGCAACCGCGCCGCGGGCGAGTTCCTCACGGCCCTTGGCGATCGCAAGTTCCGCTTTCGATTCCCATTCTTTCCCGCGCCTGGCGAATTCATCCTTCTTGCGGGTGACTTCCTTGCGGTCCGCCAGCGCGCGGGCTGCATTGGAGCGCACTTCCACCAGCGTATCTTCCATCTCCTGAATAATCAGGCGAACGACCTTCTCCGGGTCCTCGGCCTTATCCAGCATGGAATTGATGTTGGAATTGACGATGTCGCTCAGTCTCGAAAAAACGCCCATGTCGCGCACTCCTAAAATATGATGCCGCCGAGGATGAAACCGATGAAAAACGCGCCCCAGGCAAAGCCATGCCGGCCGCGGACAGCGCGGTCGAGGCGGTGTTCCCAGTAACGGTCGTCTGTTCGGTATCGGCTCATCGGGTTTCTCCTTTTCGGCGCGGGTTCTTCTGTTTTTGCCCGTCACCGATTCAGTAGGCGAAATTCGCCCCTGCTCCGAGAGGATTTTTTAACTATCTGATATTGTTGACTTTTTTCATATTGACGTAATTTGCGATCATAACATATGGGCCAATAATACCAGTATATTAGTATTTCTTACCTATTTTATATGGTATATTTTGCCGATGCCATCTTCCCAAAACCCGCCCGACCTTATCGGACAGTCCAAAATCTTCCTGGACGCGCTCGATCACGCTTCTCAAATCGCCATGATCGATAGGCCTATTTTCGTGGCTGGAGAGCGGGGCTCAGGAAAGAGCCTGCTGGCGATGCGCATTCACTTTCTCTCGACGCGATGGGAAGGCCCCCTTGTAAGGGTCAACTGTGCTGAAGTCCCCGATACCCGGCTTGACGCCGAACTTTTCGGACAGGAGGCGGGAGCAGGCCGGCGTCAAACCGGCAAGATTGAGCGCGCGCAAGGGGGAACCCTGTTTCTCGACGAAATCGCTGGGGCGGCGCTCCACGTGCAGGAAAAACTCCTGCGGCTGGTTGAAACCGGCGAATATGAACGCCTCGGTGGGAACGAAACGCTGAAAGCCGACATAAGGATTATCACCGCCTCGGCTTACGACCTTCGCCAATGCGCATTTGAGGAAAGGTTTCACCGCGATTTGCTGGATCAAATTGCGCTTGATGTGGTCGCCCTCCCCCCGCTGCGGGAAAGAAAAGACGATATCCCGCTTTTAGCCGTGCATTTTGCAAGTCCTGCTGCGGCGGAGCTTGGCCTTAAATTCCCCGGCTTTACCGCTGAAGCGGCCATCGCCCTCAATAATCATGACTGGCCAGGTAATGTCCGTGAGCTGAAGAATGTCATCGAGCGTGCCGTTTTCCGGTGGGGCGAAGGGGATGCAGACGGGCAAATCACTGAAATCACTATCGATCCGTTCGAAAGAGCATTAGGGCCCTTCATCGCCAGAAAACGCCCCCGCGCACCCAAAGAAGCGGCGCCGATGTCTCCAGGCGCCATATCCGCACTATCTTCCGGTTATCAGGAGGGCGCCGACCTTCGCGCTTATCTGGGCGAGCTTGAAAAAACCATCGTCGCGGAAACGCTTGCACGGAACGGGGATAATCAAAGACGCGCCGCGGAGGCGCTATGTCTTACTTATGATCAGATCCGCGGCATTATCAAAAAACACAGCCTGACGGGCTAGATAGTAACAGACCCCTATAACAACTATGGATATAATAAAGCCGTATGACTTTTATTCTTCCCAACATGGCGTTTGGCAAAGACGGAAATGTCGTTTTTCTGACTGCCCGCAAAGGAAGAACGACGTTAAACGGTCTGCGCGCTTCTGACAAAAGCGATGTTATCGGCGTCATCGACTACCCTCGCCTTGCTTTATGCGCTTTCTTTCGCGCGTCTGTCGTTGTCATCTGCGACTTAGAACGCATGACGCCTGACTATGAAAAGCGTCTGACGCAAATCTTTGCCCGCTGGAAAGAACAACCTCTATCGCCGCTAATATTAAACCGGCCGCCGCGCGTTCTCAGGCGCTTCGAACTTCTAAGAAAACTATATAAGGCCGGCGTCAACAAGACAGACGTTCACCGTCTGGACGACCCTGATTCAATAGAGAAAACCGCGCTTCCCTGTTTTATTCGCGACGAGGCTGGACACCACCTAAATCCGGCGCCGCCGAGGCTGCTTCATACACGTGACGAACTAATAGAAGAGAAGTTGCGACTGCATGAAAACGGCGTTTCCGCTTTTGGCAAACTTGTGGTTGAAGTTGAAGATACGCGCGATGACAAAGGTTACTATTGCAAATCGGCCTACTTCAGAGTTGCCGATTCATATATTCCCGCCCATCGCTTTTGGAACTCACACTGGTTTGTTAAGAATACAGAGCAAAGCTTATTAACGCGAAATCCGGAACTGATAGAGAAAGAACGCTCATTCATTCAATCCGACCCGCACGGCGCCGAAATTGCACGCATATTCGATTTAGCCGGTATAGAATACGGCCGTATTGATTACGGTGTTCGCGCTGACGGGGGCATTCATGTTTTTGAGATCAATACCAACCCCAATCATCCCTATTTGGATCGGGTTGGAGAAGAAAGAAAAGACATCCTGAAAGCAACTCAGCAAAAGGTCGTGACGGCCCTGAAACAGCTTGCCGAGGCGAACACTTGCGCACGCCTTCAATGGCCCAGAGACGAGCTTATGCATCGGTTAAAAAGTCAGGTCTAGAAGCGTTCGTTCATGCCCAATCAAAAAGCAGAAAATTCGGATGTGATAGATTGGCTAGAGCAATGGGCGAAAGCGATACGAGACAGTGACCTCTCTGCAGGGAGAAAGCTGTTCTCAAAGAACGCTTCCGGCTTCGGCACCATCACTAATTTAACGCGCGATCTCGATGACCTGATCGAACGTCAATGGACCGAAGTGTGGGAAAACACCAAAGACTTCGATTTTGATTGGTGCAATCTCAAAATCCACCGGTCGCCTGATGGAATACTAACCGCGGTTCATGCTCTTTGGTCTTCCGTGAATATGGCGGGCAACTGCCGGGATGGACGGGCAACAATTATTCTGCTGCGAACTTCAGAACAGGAAAAGTGGCAATGCATACACACGCACTTCTCCCTTCGTCCGAACGGGGCCGATCCTGGTCAATTGAAATAGTGGCTGGCCGCTGCCGGCTTGGGTGGGTGTTCGGCAGCGGCCGCCTTATGGCGCGTAGACTTTAGGCTTCGGGGCGCAAGTAAGCCTGTCTACGCGCAAAGATTGAAAGCTCTGCGCGCGTCAACGCGCCATTTGCATTAAGGTCTGACGATGCGAATATCGCGTTCTGCAGACCTACATATTCCCCCTGCTGCATTCTTCCGTCCTTGCCGGCGAAGGAATAAAACGTGTGCCGCGCAACGGCGTCGATGCGGGTCTGTTCGCTTGGCGAAAGTGCTCGCGGCGCGTTCACCGGAAGCGCAATGGTTTCGAGCATCGCCTCCTTTTCGACCGCGATAAATCCGTTGAGGTTGGCAAGCTCGGCCGTGACGATAGTGAGCGCGGCAAATTCATCCACATCAAGCGCGCCGTCTCGGTTCCGGTCGGCCCGTGCAAATGTGCGCTCGGCGTTGGCGACGGCTTCGGCGCCGGAAAGGCTTTTGAGCGCGCCATCGTCATAGGCGCCAGGCGTCGCGAAGCCGACAAATGAAGCCAGAGCAACGCCTGCTGCGGCAACTGCGCCGGTGATCGTACTCATGAAAATCGTTGTGGGCATAACCGCCTCCCTCGTCTCTCACCTATGAGACTCACACCAGAGGCAGGCCAATGTTCGAATATTTCTAGATTAATTGCGGGCAAGCGTGGCCAAAGCACGGCGATTGCGGCGAAATCTGGGATACTGCAACCTTTGCGGGCGCTGGCCTGTGGAAATTCTAGCCTGCGGTTTATTCGGCGGGATGCGACGCCGGTTGTGGTTCCGCCCCAGGCGGTTCTTCGCCATGAACGTGTTTCCAGCGGTCTTTGATCATGGCCGAGGTCATGCGGGAGCCGTCAGGCGACCAGCCCGGCGGTCCGAAGGTGTAGCCTATCACTTCTTTCCACGATCTCGATTTCAACAAATCCTTGGCGATGCCGATCCATTCATGAAACGAAATCACCAGTGGATTGAAGGTGCCGAGATTCTTGATGATGCCGTAACGCGGTTTTTCAGCCGCATCCTCTTCCACGAATGTGCCGAACATCCGGTCCCAGATGATCAGCGTGCCGGCGTAATTCGCATCGAGATATTTCGGATTGGTTGCATGGTGCACGCGGTGATGGCTCGGCGTGTTGAAGATCAGTTCAAACGGACCCATGCGATTAATCAGCTCGGTATGAATCCAGAACTGATAGAGCAGGTTGATGGCGCCGACGAAAATCACCATGGCGGGATGAAATCCAAGAAAAATAAGTGGTGTCTTGAAAAGAATTGCGCCGATAATCTGACCTGTCCATGTCTGACGCAGCGCTGTCGTCAGATTGTAGTGTTGCGAGGAATGATGAACCACATGGCTCGCCCAGAACCACCGCCGTTCATGACTGATCCGGTGCCACCAGTAATATCGCAGATCATCGAGCACGAAACATAGCAGCACCGCCCACCAAGTATTCGGAATATCCGTCAGGCGAAATTCATAGGCTGCAGTAAATACGGCGAGCACTACGGCGCCACCGCCCAACAAGGGGGCAAGCTCGCTGCCAAAGCCCATGATCAGGCTGGCGGCGGAATCGCGAGGATCATAGCGGCCGCGTTTCATCAGGCGCGCAATCACGATTTCAGCCATGACCAGCACCAGAAACGCCGGCACTGCGTAAGCGATGATTTTCGGAAATTCCATTTCCATGAGGGCTATTTAACCGTGCTCAGGCGAGTTTGCGAGCCCATGCAGCAGCGTCCGGCGACACCAGCCGGATGGCCCGCGAGCCGGGGTCCCCGGGCCTGATGGTCAACACGCCGGACTCTTCGGTTGCTTTCATCGTCGCCGGATCAAAACGGCGCGTTACGAGATCTAGCCCCAACCGTGATACGAGCGCATAATCGCCCCCTGCTCCTTCGATCAGCACCGAAGCGCCATCACGATCAAAGAGCCAGCCAATGGGGCGGAAGTCAGGTTCGTCCAGCGCCAATCTCTCCCGAGCCTCCACTTCCGTCACCGGATTTGAGGGCGCGCGAAACATCGCCCAGGCGAGCAGGACCATCAGGCCGATGGCGGCCAGCGAAACAGCCGAATCCAGAACCAGATTTCCGGTCAAAGGCACGCTCCTGCTTCTCGAATTCGTTATAGCTTGATCGGCCACGCCTTTTTCCTTCGCGACGAAATTTTTCCTTCATCCTGAGGGGGCCGCAGGCCCGTCACGAAGGGCGAAGGAAAAATTTCTCCTCAGGATGAAGGCTTCTGGATAAGCCCAGAATTACAACTTACACTATTCGCAGGATATACGCGTCGCCGACAGTTTGAAAGTTTTCACCCACTCGCCGTCTTCATCCTTGGCGAGTGTAACGCGAGACCAGTGATCGTCGTCCTCGATGTGAAACGTCGCGCGAAAATTCGGCCGGTCCGGATATTCCTGCCACATGGTCAAGACGCCGTCGATGACCTTGGCGCGAAGGTCCTGCACTTGGCGTCCGCTGGTGGCGATCCACATCATGTCCCACTCATCTGCGTCGGCATCATACATGCGCACGTTGATGCCGCGGGATGCATCCGGGTCCTGCGCCGGATCGGGATGAAACCACTCATCAACAACCGCCATGCCGCCAAGACCGTACCAGCCGTTCCACCGCGCTGTCACGCCAGGCTGTGGCGGCGACCAGTCTTCACCCAGCCACTTATGCAGATGAATTTTGTAATCACCGATCAGAAACGAAAACTGTTTCGTTTCTTCCGGCGCATTGAGATGCAACTCGCCGTACTCGCATCGCGGCGGCGCCACGTCCTGCGCCACGGCGGACGACATCATGGTCGTTGCGAAAAGTAATGCTATGAGTTTGTTTTTCATCTCGCGCCCTCTGTTTGAGATTTCAGGCGCGAGTAGAGCAGTAATCGCCCCGGCCCGGCTAGACATAGCCGGGACAGGGCGTTTGCCATATGCGGTCAGCCGACGATTTCGTCTTTCGAAAAGAAATATTCAATCTCTTGCGCAGCGGTATCCGGACCGTCGGAACCGTGTACGGAATTCTCGCCGATCGATTCCGCAAATTCCGCGCGGATCGTGCCCGCATCGGCTTCTGCCGGGTTTGTGGCTCCCATGATTTCACGGTTGCGCGCGATGGCGTTTTCACCTTCGAGCACCTGAACAACGACTGGCTCGGAGATCATGAACTCGACGAGTTCGCCGAAGAACGGACGTTCCTTGTGAACGGCGTAAAAGCCTTCCGCCTGCTCCTTGGTCATGTGAATGCGCTTGGAGGCAACGACGCGAAGGCCGCCATCTTCCAGCTTGGCGATGATTTTGCCGGTGAGATTACGCCGGGTCGCATCCGGCTTGATGATGGAAAAGGTGCGTTCGAGCGCCATAATTGGTGTCCTTGAAATTGTGGAAAGTCCGATTTGGCGGCTTCCTAGCAACGCTTTCGCATTGCAGCAAGTGTTAAAGCCCCTCTCCCCTTTGGGGAGAGGGGTTGGAGTGAAGGGCCTCGGCAACTAAGACCGAAAATCCATTCTAAAATTTCAGCCCACTGATCCGGTCCGCCATGACCTTCGCCGATGACCAACCACCTTCTCCCCCAAGGGAGAAGGTGAGCGCCGATTTAAGCAGCTTTGCCGTAGAGCTTCTCGCCTGACTCAGCCATATCGCGGAATTTCTGCGGCGGGCTGAACCGGCTCCCATATTTTTGCGCCAGACTTTCCGATTTACGCACGAACGTCTCAAGCCCAATTGTGTCGATATGGCTCATGGGTCCGCCCGTCCATGGCGCAAAGCCCCAGCCGAAAATCGCGCCGATATCCGCCGACTGCGGATCGAACACGATGCCTTCAGCGTAACACTGCGCCGCCGGAATAAGCTGTGCGTAAAGCAGGCGTTCTTTCGTCTCTTCAAGCGACGGCTGTTCGTCGGCGAGCGGGAAGTGTTCCGCCAGCCCCGGCCAGAGATGTTTCTTGCCGCCTTCCGGGTATTCATAGAAACCGCCGCCCGACTTGCGTCCGTGACGGCCAAGCTCGACCACCATCTTTTCGAGCAGTTCTTCATTACCGGACGGCTTATAGGCGTCGCCGAGTTCCTTCTTGGTGGATTGCATCAGCATGTGACCGAGCGACAACGAAGTCTCATCGGTCAGCGCCAGCGGGCCTACCGGCATGCCGAGAGACTTCGCCGCGTTTTCAATAAGCGCTGGCTTGATGCCTTCCTGCACCATGATCATGGCTTCGCCGAGATATGGCGGCACCACGCGGTTGGTATAAAAGCCGCGCGTATCTTTGACGACAATCGGCGTCTTCTTGATCATGCGCACATAATCGAGCGCCGCCGCCAGAGATCGATCGCCGGACTCGTCACCGGGTATGATCTCAACCAGCGGCATCTTGTCCACCGGAGAGAAGAAGTGAATGCCGATGAACTGATCCGGGCGTTCGGAATTCTTTGCGAGACCCGTAATCGGCAAGGTCGAAGTGTTCGACGCAAAGATCACGTCGGACCCAATTACCGCTTCCGTCTTTTTGATGACGTCTTTTTTGACGTCCGGATCCTCGAAGACGGCCTCGATGATCATGTCGACGTCTTTGAGATCGTTGTAATCGGTCGTCGGCGTAATCCGAGCGAGAAGCGCCTCGCCTTTTTCTTTCGTCACCTTGCCTTTGGAAACGCCCTTTTCGACAATCTTCTGTGAATAGCCTTTGCCTTTCTCGGCATATTCCAGATCGCGGTCGAGCAGGACGACATCCATGCCGCCTTTTGCGGTCACATAAGCGATGCCGGCGCCCATCATGCCGGCGCCGAGAACGCCGACTTTCTTGAGTTCGGTCGGCGGCACATCTTTCGGGCGTTGCTCGCCCTTCTCCGCCGCCTGTTTATTGATGAAAAGGGTACGGATCATGTTCCGCGTTTGCGGGCTGGTCAGAAGTTTGACGAAATATTTAGATTCAATTCTGAGCGCCGTATCGATCGGAACGATCGAGCCTTCATAAAGGCAGGAAAGGATATACTGGATCGCCGGATAATTGTGCTGCGTTTCTTTCTGCGCCATGGCGTTGGCGCCGATGAAGAACTGCACCGCGCGCGGGTCCATGGCGCCGCCGCCGCCCGGAAACTTGAAGCCTTTCTTGTCCCATGGCTGTGTGACTTTCGGATTCGCTTTGACCCATTCCTTGGCTTTTGCGACAACATCGCCGGCCGGAACCACCTCCTGAATGATGCCTTGCGCTTTCGCCGTATTCGGATCGATCGGCTTGCCTTGCGTCGCCATCATGGCGGCGTTCTGAAGCCCTGCAAGACGCGGCAAACGCTGCGTGCCGCCGCCGCCGGGAAGAAGACCAACCTGCACTTCCGGTACGCCAAGCTGAATCTTCGGATTGTCGGCGACAACACGGTGATGACAGGCGAGCACCAGCTCAAGCCCGCCGCCAAGCGCGAGGCCGTTAACAGCCGCTGCGACAGGTTTCGCGAATGCCGTACCTTTTTGCAGATCCTTCGCCGCATGACCGCCGGTTTCTAACTTGCGCAGCATCTTGTTTAAGCCGAACGCCGCTTCGAATTGCTCTTTCGGCGTTGAGGGCACGCCGCCGCCGCTACCGCCAAGCATGTTCAGGTCCGCGCCTGCGAGAAATCCTGTTGGCTTGCCCGACGTGATGACTGCGCCTTTGACGTTTTCGTCGGCTACGAATTCGTCCACCCATTTCGCAAAGTCGGCAATAAGGTCCGCGTCCCATACATTCATGGACTTGCCGGGTAGATCAATGGTGACGAGCGCGATGCCGTCGCTGTCGGTTTCAACTTTGATTGTTTTGTAGCTCATGATTTCAAATCCGCTTCAGTATTTCGTTAAACGCGCTCAATGATCGTCGCCGTGCCCATGCCGGCGCCGATGCAGAGTGTGACAAGCGCCGTTTCCTTGCCCGACCGCTCAAGCTCATCGACCATGGTGCCGAGGATCATCGCGCCGGTCGCGCCAAGCGGGTGACCCATAGCGATGGCGCCGCCGCAGACATTAATGTCGGAATGATCGATATCGAGCGCCTGCATGAAACGAAGCACGACCGATGCAAACGCCTCGTTGAGTTCCCAAAGGTCGATGTCTTTCTTGTCCATGCCGGCGCGTTTCAGCGCTTTTTGCGCCGCGAACTCCGGCCCTGTCAGCATGATGGTCGGCTCCGAACCGATCGACGCCATGGAGCGAATGCGCGCCCGCGGCTTCAGACCCAGCTTCTTGCCGATCTCTTCATTGCCGATCAGCACCGCTGCGGCGCCGTCGACAATGCCTGAAGAGTTGCCGGCGTGATGGACGTGATTGATTTTTTCCAATTCCGGATATTTCTGCGTCGCGACCGCATCGAATCCGGGGAATTCACCAAGCGCCGCAAATGAAGGGTTCAGCGCACCAAGCGACTGCATGTCGGTATTGGCGCGAACGGTTTCGTCGTGATCGAGCACGACCTCACCCATCACATCTCTCACGGCGTGAATGGACTTTGCAAAACGCTTTTCTTCCCACGATCTCGCTGCACGTTTCTGGCTTTCGACCGCATAGGCGTCGACATCATCGCGGGAAAACCCGTATTTGGTGGCGATCAGGTCAGCGGAAATGCCCTGCGGCACAAAGTAGGTGCGGAACGCCGTTGCAGGGTCCGTCGGCCATGCGCCGCCGTCAGAACCCATTGGCACGCGGCTCATGGCTTCGACGCCGCCGCCGATGGTCATGTCCGCTTCGCCCGCTTTTACTTTCGCCGCAGCGATGTTGACGGCTTCAAGACCCGAAGCGCAGAACCGGTTCACCTGAATGCCTGACGTGGTCTCGGGATAGCCTGCATTCAGGATCGCCGTGCGCGTCACCACTGCGCCCTGCTCGCCCACAGGAGAGACGCAGCCGAATGCCACATCCTCGATCTCTGCGGCGTCGATCCCGTTCCGGTCGCGTAGCGCCTCCAGCACCTGCGACGCGAGCTGGACGGGTGTGATTTCGTGCAGCGATCCGTCCGATTTGCCTTTGCCGCGGGGCGTTCGCACGGCGTCATAAATATAGGCTTCCGTCATGGGGCGTTCCTTTCGGGCGTAAACTCATGGCCGCGCTGGCTCATGGCCGCGCACCTTATGCCGCCCTAGTTAGGCCCCGCGCCAAGCGCGCGCAATGGCGCAATGCAGCAAGACTGCAGCGCCCGCCATCCCTGGGTTTCTCGCCAATTCCAATCGGCGCCCGAATGCGATAAGCCGGGCGCGAAATTGCCAGCATCTGGAAGGTTTATGCCCGCAAGCGACGCCCTCACCGCCCTTCGCAGTGAAATCCGCAATCACTACCTCGCGCCTGAGGACCAGCTTGCTCCCTTGCTCTCGACCGCTGCCTCACTGGATGAAAGGGTACGCGACAAAGCCCAGTCCCGCGCGGCAGAGTTCGTGCGCGCCGCACGCGCCGGCGCCGAACGCTCCGGCCTGATCGACAAGTTTCTGCAGGAATATGGGCTCTCGACCGCCGAGGGCGTTACGCTGATGCGGCTCGCCGAGGCGCTGCTCCGGACGCCCGACGCCGCCACCGCCGACGCCCTGATCGAGGACAAGATCGAAGCCGGCGACTGGGCCTCGCACAAAGGCAAAAGCCCTTTTCCGCTGGTCAATTTCTCCACACGGGCGCTGATGCTGACTGCCGCCTGGCTTGACGATATCGAACCGAAAGACCCGCTCGGTAAGATGGCTGCACGCACCAAAGCAGCGCTCGACCGGCTCGGCGAACCGGTGATCCGCGCCTCCGTCGGACAGGCTATGCGCATCATGGGCGAGCATTTCGTTCTTGGCGAAACCATCGGCGCCGCCATGAAGCGCGGCCTTAAATACGCCGAGAAAGGCTACGTCTTTTCGTTCGACATGCTTGGCGAAGCGGCGCGTACGGAAAAGGACGCGCTCAAATATTTTGAGGACTACGCGAACGCCATTGCGGCGATCAGCGAATACAGCGCTGATGAACGCACGGCTCTCAACCCTGGTATTTCGGTGAAGCTGTCTGCGCTGCACCCGCGCTATGAGTATGGCAAGAAAGAGCGGGTCATGACCGAGCTGCTAGCCAGCGTTCGCAAACTCGCCTTTCAGGCCAGACAAGCCAATATGGGTTTTAACATCGACGCGGAAGAAGCCGACCGGCTCGACCTTTCGCTCGATATTGTCGAAGCGCTGATGCGCGATCCCGAGCTCGACAGATGGGATGGTTTCGGCGTCGTCGTCCAGGCCTATCAGCGCCGCGCGACTTTTGTTCTCGACTGGCTCGCGGCCATCGCGCGCGATACCGGCCGCCGCATCATGGTCCGCCTCGTCAAGGGCGCGTACTGGGACTCTGAAATCAAGCGTGCGCAGGTGATGGGCCTTGAAAGTTATCCTGTGTTTACGCGCAAGGTGATGACCGATGTAAGTTTCCTCGCCTGTGCGCGAAAGCTGCTTTCAAATACAGACGTCTTTTATCCGCAGTTCGCCACCCATAACGCCCTCACCGCCACCATGGTGCAAGCCATGGCGGGCAGTTTTGAAGAATACGAATTACAGCGCCTGCACGGCATGGGCGAGGCGTTGCACGACAACCTCATCGAAAGCGGCGCCCGTTCGCGCATCTACGCCCCGGTCGGCGGACATAAGGAGTTATTGCCGTATCTTGTCAGGCGCCTGCTTGAAAACGGCGCCAACTCATCCTTCGTCAATCAGTTGATCGATCCGGATTTATCCGTTGATGACGTGGTTGCCGATCCGTTCGATGAAATCGCCGAGATAAGCAGATTTCCCAACCCTCATATCCCGGCGCCGCGCGATTACTTCAACGGCGAACGCTTGCTCGCGAAAGGGTGGGATGAAACCCATCCGCCAACGGCGGCGGAGCTTGAAGAAGCCGTACACGACTCAATGCGAGAGTTCATTGAGGAAGATCAGGACAGCACAACTTTGGTTATTGGTCCTGAATTGGGCCATGGCGATACCAGCTATGAACTTCGAAACCCCATAACCGGGTCAAAAAAACTCTGTTCGATATCCGGTAAAGACCAGATCGAAGACGCATGTATTCGCGCCGCAACAGCTCAGCCAGAATGGGCTGCACGAAACGATCGCCCGGAAATACTGAGAAAAGCTGCTGACTTGCTCGAAGAACATGGCGAGAAGTTCATGCATATCGCCTGCAATGAGGCTGGCAAGAATATCCCCGACGCTATCGCGGAAGTCCGCGAGGCTGTCGATTTCCTGCGCTACTATGCGGATCAATCGGAAAAGCTGACAGGCGAGCCGCTCGGTCTGGTTGCCTGCATCTCGCCGTGGAATTTTCCCCTCGCTATTTTTCTGGGACAGGTTTCAGCCAATCTCGCCGCCGGCAATGCCGTTGTCTGCAAACCTGCGGAACAAACACCGATGATTGCCAACAATGCCGTCCGGTTGCTGCATATGGCCGGCGTGCCGGAGGATGTTCTGATCGCGGTCTATGGCGACGGTCCCTCCGTCGGCGCGCCGCTGATCGCAAACCCAAACGTCAGCGGCGTTGTCTTCACCGGCTCGACCGGCACGGCGCAGGCGATCAAGCGGACGCTGGTCGAAAGCGGACGTCACGACGCAGCGCTGATTGCAGAGACCGGCGGCATCAACGCCATGATTGTCGATTCAACGGCGCTTCTCGAACAGGCCGTGATGGATACGATCGATTCCGCGTTTCAAAGCGCCGGCCAGCGCTGTTCCGCCTGCCGCGTCGTCTGCGTGCAAGACGACATCGCCGACAAGTTCAACGAAATGCTGGCGGGCGCCATGGCCGAGCTCAGCGTCGGCGATCCGGCAAAGCTCTCCACCGATGTAGGCCCCGTCATCGACGTCGAAGCGCGCGATAACATTCTGCGCAATATCGAACGGCTTGAAAAAGAAGCGCGTCTGATCGCCCGGGCGCCGGAGGTCGAAACGGGCCTTCGCGGCACGTTCGTCCGGCCTGTCGCTTTCGAAATCAGCGCCCTTTCCGATCTCAAACAGGAAATCTTCGGCCCGGTTCTGCATGTCGTACGCTTCAGGGCCGAAGATCTCGACGCGTTGGTCGATAAGATCAACGCGCTCGGTTACGGCCTCACTATGGGCGTTCACACGCGCATCGACGAAACCATGGAGCGCGTGGCGCGCCGCGCGCGCATCGGCAATGTCTATGTGAACCGCAACCAGATCGGCGCCGTTGTCGGTGTCCAGCCCTTCGGCGGCGAAGGTCTTTCCGGCACGGGTCCCAAAGCCGGCGGCCCGCATTATCTGAAAGCGCTGACGAAACGGCGCCAGCCGGGCGGAAAGGATGCGATCAACATTGCCGAGCGCGTATTGTCATTAGCGGAGGACAGCGCACTTACCGCATCCACCGGCGCTTATCTTTCGTGGTCGCTGGCTGATCGGTTGAAGATCGTTCAGACCGCGCTCGCTGCTGACGGCGCATCAGATGTCTGGGCTGAGATCGCCTCCGGTCTGGATGAGTTTTCTTCGAGTAAGGAACTGCCCGGCCCGACGGGCGAGTCGAATACACTGAAACTTCGCGGCCGCGGCGTTGCGCTTTGTCTCGGCGGCGATGATGCGCTTTACAGGCAGGCCGCTTTAGCGCTTGCAACTGGCAACACCGTTATTGCTGCAGATGGCGAACGACTTCGGGCTCTCGCAACGGCACTTGAAAATTGCGGCGCACCAGACGGCGTTTTCATCACTCTCGACGAAATTACTTCTTCGGGAATGTTTCTCGACGACCGCGTGAGCACTGCCGTTTATGACGGCGGAACTGACGGCCGCGCCGTCATCGAAGCGGTTCTGGCGAAACGCGAAGGTCCGATCATTCCTCTGCTCTCGAGCCTTGATGAGCCCTGGCGTTTCGCCACCGAGCGAACCTTAACCATCAATACGACGGCGGCGGGCGGCGACGTCCGATTGTTGTCTTTGACAGAATAGGTCTAGACTAAACCATACACGGCGCAGGGGGCTGCGACGTTTATCGCATGGCAAAGGCTGTTCGCCGCAGAGCGCCTTGAATTGCGCGAGGGACAGGCCTTGTTACCATGAACAGACCCGAACAGGTAAATATGAGTTCTGCTGACATTGCCGCCCAACAGGCAGGCCCGTTCATCTCCACCCAAGGCCGTTCTCGCGAGTGGATGAACTGGTTTTTTGCCGACAAGGGCCGGATGTTCTGGATTCTCCAGATCGCCGGCTGGATGGGATTCTTCGCCCTTCACATCCTCAGCGTTTCGACTTTTGTCGCTGGGCGCTCGACCGACTCGCTGCTTTACTCCGTCGCTTCTTCCCTGATCGGATTCCTGACGACCAGCATTCTTGCGCGCCCGATATATCGCTTTGCGCGCCGGCAGGGGCCGGCTGTGCTGTTGTTCCTTGTCTTGACGTCAACGATTCTCATGGCCGTCGCCATGTCGGCCATGAAAGCGCAAACCTTTGGCATTCTTTTCGGCAATGCATGGATGGACCTGCGGGGGGCGTCTCTCGGAACAACAAACTATCTTCTGCTGATCATTCCCGATCTTCCGGTAAACCTATTCCTGCTGGGTTCTTGGGCGGGGTTTTATTTCGGCATCAACTATTACCTGAAACTGCGTAATGAAATGGAACGCGCACTCTTTTCCGCGCGCCTTGCCGACCAGGCGCAGTTGAAGATGCTGCGCTATCAACTCAATCCGCATTTCCTGTTCAATACGCTGAATGCGATCTCGACGCTTGTCCTCGAGCAGGACGGCAAGCAGGCGAACAAGATGTTGACAGAGCTGTCTTCATTTCTGCGTTATTCGCTCGACAGCGACCCGTTGCAGAAAACAACGCTGGCAGAAGAGGTGCGTGCGCTTGACCTCTACCTCGAGATAGAAAAAACGCGTTTCGGCGAGCGGCTGAGGGTAACCTTTGATATCGACGAAGAAACTAAACACGCATATGTTCCGTCGCTGATACTCCAGCCAGCTATCGAGAACGCGATCAAATACGCTATCGCGCAGATGGAAACAGGCGGCGAAATCAGGATTTCCGCCAAACGCGAAGGCGGCGCGCTAGTCATGAAAGTCTGCGACAACGGACCTAACGCGCCTGAAGACCCGACGGCGCTTTTGCGGAACGTCAAAACCGGTGTTGGACTTGTGAATATGCGCGACCGTCTTAATTATCTTTACCAAGGAAGAGGCGAATTCAGCCTCAGTCACGTCAAACCGCAAGGGCTGTGTGTAGGCCTCAGAATGCCGTTCGAGACACGGGGATAGATCAAATGAGCGACGAAAAAATTCGAGCTTTGCTTGTCGATGATGAGCCGCTCGCACTGCGCGGACTCAAACTGAGGCTGCAAAGTTTCCCGGAACTGGAAGTAGTCGGCGAATGCGCTAACGGACGAGAGGCCGTAAAGGAGATCAAGGCAAAATCGCCTGATCTGGTCTTTCTAGACATACAGATGCCGGGCCTTGACGGCTTTGGCGTTGTCCGCGCCATGATCGGCGCGCCGGCGCCGCTTTTCATTTTCGTCACCGCATACGACAAATACGCGATTGATGCGTTTGAGGCGAATGCGCTCGATTATCTGGTCAAACCGGTTGAGGAAGAGCGCCTGAACGATGCGCTGCATCGCGCGCGCGAAGCGTTAAGAAACAAAGTCGCCGCAAATCGCGAATCGAAACTCATCGAAATGCTGGCTTCGCTTTCTGATGACGACCGGGACCGCATCAAGGAACTCATTAACGATCCTGACTGGACGGAAAAGCAGCGCTATTCCGAACGCCTTTCGTTCAAGGACGGCTCTAAAGTCGTCATGCTGAACGCGGATGAAATCGAATGGATTGACGCCGCCGGCGACTATATGTGCATCCACGCTGGCGGAAAAACGCATATCATTCGGGAAACCATGAAAGCCTTGCAGACGCGGCTCGACCCGGCGCGGTTTCAGCGCGTTCACCGCTCCGCCATCGTGAATATCGACAAAGTGAAAGAACTGCACCCACACTCAAACGGCGAATATTTCCTGATCCTCGATAACGGCTCGGAGCTGAAGCTTTCACGATCCTACAAGGATGTCGTCGCTCGTTTCTTATGAGACCCCGTGCTGGGGTAGAATAGCTTCAGCTTCGGCGATCTCTTCCGGCGTATTGAGGTTTGTAAAGCTCTGCTCTCCCGGGAAGATAATTTCGCGCGCAGTAATCTTTTTTGCGATGCTTTTCAGCGACGGCGCGTCTCCCGGCCTCATGGATTGAAAGGCGCTTTGCAGATCTGCCAGACGCCACCAGCCGAAGGTTGGGTGCAAACCGGCGTCATCGCGCACTACTGCACTGGATTGGGCGGTGTAGAGTTTTTCAAACAGGCCCGGCGGTTGGAAAGGTCCGTCGACAGGCGCGGTGAGAAAACCGTTCGAGTTGGGCGCGTGTCTTACAATCCACATAAGCGCAGACCAAAGCCCCGCCGCGGGACCAGCCGGTCCGTCTTTACGATCAGGGAGATGGGTGAGGCCTGTTCCATAATCATGCGCGCCGGAAATAATAATGCGGTCAATCTGTGGCTTGAGCTTTTCAATAACGTGATCAATCAAGCGGCGTCCGGCCACCATGACGGCGCCCTTGTCGGCGCCGCCCATCCGCCGCCCCTCGCCGCCTGCGAGTATAACTGCAATGCGCATAGCTAACGCAGCCACACGATTTCAACCGTGTCGCCATTGGCGGCGGCCTTCGCATTGGCCAAACGGCGGATAAGGCAATTCGCCTTTGAAAAAGGCGACAGCAGCGAACTGTCCTGATTGGCAGCCGCGGAGACAGCGAGCCCGGTCGATGCCCGCACCGCCTCAGAACGCAAATACGATTCGCGCGCGCTGTTGGCTTTCAAGGGCGTCAATAATTCGGCTTGGTGAAACACAGGCGCGCCGACTTTACTTTCTCCAGCTAGGCGCCGCACCAGCGGCTGAACGAACAGCGCCGCCGTGACAATCGCGGACGCCGGGTTGCCGGGCAGGCCGATTACGCGCGCATCGCCGAACTTGCCGAACCAGGTCGGCTTCCCCGGCCGGACGGCGACTTTTTCAAAAACAATGTCGCCGCCTTCTTTTTTGAAGGCTGATTTGACAAAATCGTAATCGCCCACCGACGCGCCGCCGATTGGAACGATCAAGTCAGCGTCACTCGCTTTTCTAAAAAATGAGCAGATGGCGTTTTCATCATCCGATGCACGCCCGAGATAGTCCGGCTCGCCGCCCCACGCCCGTATCATGGCCGACAATGCATAATGATTTGAGTTAACGATCTGGCCCGGGTTCAATTCAGCGCCGGGTTCGACGAGTTCATCGCCATTCGAGAACAGCGCGATTTTTGGACGGCGCACAACGGATATGCGGCTGATGTTGGCGGCGGCGAGAATGGCGCCGTGAATATCGTGCATCCGCTCTCCTGCGCGAATGAGCACGTCGCCTTTTTTAAAATCGATTCCCGCCGGCCGGATATTACCCGGCTTGTCTTGCGCATCGCTAATCCGGATTTGCGCGCCGTCACGTATCACGTCTTCCTGAATGATCACATGATCGGCGCCGTGCGGAACAGCGCCGCCGGTGAAAATCCGAACCGCCTCGCCCTCGCCGACCTTACCTACAAATGGCGAACCTGCAGGAGATTCCCCGATAACTTTCAGTTCGGCGCCAATGCTTACATCGGCAAACCGAACGGCGTATCCGTCCATGGCCGAAGCGGCGAACGGCGGTTGCGTGATCAGGGCGTGAATATCCTCAGCGGCAATTCGGCTAGACAGATCGTGCAACGAAACTGTTTCAGGGGTCAGCGCATCTGCCCCGTCGAGAATGGCGGCGATGGCTTCTTCAACGCTCAACATGAATTAGTCCGCCCGCTTGAAATCACCGGACTTTCCGCCGGATTTTTCGACAAGCTCCACGCCTTCGATCGTCATCGACTTATCGACCGCTTTCGCCATGTCGTAAATCGTCAGGCAAGCGGTCATGACGGCGGTCAGCGCTTCCATCTCAACGCCGGTCTTGCCGGTCGTTTTGACTTCAGCCGTAACCACAAATGCGGGTGCCGATTCATCCGGCACAACGCGAACGGTGAGACCGGTGATCGGCAACGGATGGCACAGCGGGATGAGATCGCTTGTGCGCTTGGCTCCCATGACGCCGGCGAGTTCGGCAACACTGGCGACATCGCCTTTTTTCACGCCTGCCCGCACTTTTTCAAACGATGCGCGTGAAAACACGACGCGCCCGCGCGCGACCGCGCGTCTCTCTGTCTCAGCCTTGGCGCTCACATCCACCATGCGGGTCCGGCCCTGTTCGTCAAAATGTGTCAGATCGTCAGCCATCTATTTTTCCGTCAGGCGCGGCATGATTTCGACAAAGTTACAGGGCCGGTGACGTATGTCGAGCTGATAGGCGAGCACCTTGTCCCAGCCGTCTTTTACCGCGCCGTTAGAGCCCGGCAGGCAGAAGATAAATGTGCCATTCGCAACGCCGGCGCAGGCGCGCGACTGCAAGGTCGATAATCCGATGCTCTCAAAACTCACCTTGTGAAAAACGGCAGAAAACCCGTCTATTTGTTTTTCAAACAGCGGCGTCATCGCTTCCGGCGTGACGTCGCGGCCTGTCAGCCCGGTGCCGCCGGTGGAAATCACGACATCGACGGATGCGTCATCAATCCAGCCGCGAACCGTTTCCTGAATCGCCTTCACATCGTCGCGCACGATGGCCCGGCTAGCGAGTTCATGGCCCGCTTCTTCTATCCGCGACGCGAGCAGATCGCCTGACGTATCGTCTTTTTCCGTCCGGGTGTCGGATACGGTAAGCACGGCGATGCGCACCGGAACAAATTCAAGCGACTCATTAATACCGTGCATGCCTAGTTTTCCTCCCGCCAGCGCCGGGCGTCCTTATAGTCCTGATCGCGCGGTTCGATCCACGCTTCGCCGCTTGTGCTAATTTCCTTTTTCCAGAACATGGCTTCGGTTTTCAGATAATCCATCAGAAAGTCCGCCGCCTCGAAAGCGTCGCGCCGGTGCGCGGATGCGACGCAAACCATGACGATGGGCTCGCCGGGCGCAAGCCGCCCGACCCGGTGGATTATAAGCGTCTCATCGACTTTCCAGCGCGATCTCGCCTGCTGTTCGATATCTGCAATAGATTGTTCCGTAACGCCCGGAAAATGCTCAAGAACAAGCGCGCTTACATCATTACTGCCGGCTTTCTCGCGCACCTTGCCGAGAAAATTCACGACCGCGCCGGCGCCTTTTGCAGCGCTTTCGAACGCCGAAAGCTCAGCGCCGGGATCGAACTTTTCTTCGCTCACCCTGATCATTTTTCTAGCCGCCGCTGACCGGCGGCAAAAACGCAATTTCGTCGTCATTGGAAATCGCAGTTGCGAGGCCCGCCATTTCCTCGTTGACCACACATCGAATAGAAATTTCCTTCAGCGTTTCCGCTAATACAGAATCTTCTTCGGCAATGACATCGACAAGGGCCGAAACGGTTTTGTCCTGCGCGCCTAGCGAGATGTCGCGCGCTCGCCCGCCCGCTAGATCGCCGAGCTTTCCAAAAAACAGAACCCGCGCCATCTCTACCCGCCTGTCACCGACATATGCCGGGAAACCGCCGGCGCAGACCCGCGTTCCGAAATGTCAAATGCGTGCCGCTCCGGCTTTTTCAGCATCGCCCGGTCGAGCGCTGCATTGAGCGCCGCGTGCGGTTCGTCGCTGCGCATAGCGGCGCGCAGATCGACCCGATCCGAATGGCCGAGGCACATATAAATCTGGCCCGTGCAGGTGACGCGTACGCGGTTGCATCCGGCGCAGAAATTGTTTGTCAGCGGGGTAATCATGCCAAGAACGCCGCCGGTTTCCTCGACGCGATGATACCGCGCAGGACCGCCGGTACGCATATCCATCGGCGTCAGCGTCCACTGGCTTTGCAGACGATCCTGCACCGCCGTCAGCGGTAAATATTGATCGACGCGATCTTCCTCGATTTCGCCGAGCGGCATCACCTCGATAAGTGTCAGGTCCATATTCCGGCCATGCGCCCATTCGATCATCGCAGGAATTTCGTCCTCATTTACGCCTTTCAACGCCACCGTATTGATTTTGACTTTCAGACCCGCATTTTGCGCGGCGTCAAGACCATACAATACCTTCGACAGCGCGTTCCGCCGCGTCAGTTTTTCAAATTTCCTGTCGTCAAGCGTGTCGAGCGAAACATTGATGCGCTTGACGCCGACCGACCGCAGAACATCCGCGTGATGAGAAAGTTGCGTCGCGTTGGTGGTCAGCGTCAGCTCGTCCAGTTCGCCCGCTTCGAGGCACCGCCCGAGGCGCGCCATCAGCGTCATGATATCCCGGCGCACCAGGGGCTCGCCTCCGGTGATGCGGATTTTTCTGACGCCGCGCTCAATGAAAGCGCCCGCCAGCATTTCGAGCTCTTCGAGGCTCAACACGTCCCGCTTTGGCAGGAACGTCATATGCTCGGCCATGCAATAGGTGCAGCGCAGGTCGCAGCGGTCCGTCACCGATAACCGCAAATATGTAATCTGGCGGCCGAATGAATCTGTGAGCGCGTTAAGGGCCATATAACGAATACTACCACGCGGGCGCCTGGCCCCGCAAACCGCTCTCTAGGCCAAACCGACCACTTGTCCGTTACCATCAAGGCCGATTTCCAGCGCTGCGGGTTTGCGCGGCAGGCCCGGCATGACCATGATGTCGCCGCAGATAGCGATGACGAACCCCGCGCCCGCCGAAAGCCGCGCCTCACGCACCTCCAGCGTGTGTCCGGACGGCGCGCCCACCAGCTTCGCATCGGTTGAGAAACTGTATTGCGTCTTGGCGATACAGACCGCCAGATGGCCGTAACCAAGATCTTCGAATTCTTTCAGGCTGCGCGCTGCGCCCGCATGAAACTCAACATGATCGGCGCGGTAGATTTCGCTCGCGATGGTTTCGATCTTCTTCCGAAGCGGCATGTCGTCAGGGTAAAGCGGCGTGACCTTGGGCGAAGTTTTTTCAAGTTGCGCTTTCACCGCTTCCGCCAGCGCTACGGCGCCGTCGCCGCCCTTGGCCCAGTGCTTGGCGATTGCCGGCGTCACGCCCTGCTCTGCGCAGATGCGCTGGACAACGCCAATCTCATCGTCGGTGTCCTTGACAAAATGATTGATCGCGACGATTGGCGTAACACCGTATTTTTTCAGATTTTCAATATGCCGGATGAGGTTGACGCTGCCGCGCTCAACGGCTTCAGCGTCCGGCGTTCCGAGATCGCCTTTCGCAACGCCTCCCTGCATTTTGAGCGCGCGGATGGTGGCGACCAGCACGACCGCATCAGGCTGCAACCCCGATTGCCGGCATTTGATGTCGAGGAATTTTTCAGCGCCGAGATCGGCTCCGAATCCCGCTTCGGTAACGACAATATCGCTGAGTTTCAGCGCCGTTTGCGTCGCCATGACCGAATTGCAGCCATGAGCGATATTGGCAAACGGTCCGCCATGAATGAACGCCGGGTTATGTTCTATCGTCTGAACGAGGTTCGGCTGAAGCGCGTCTTTCAAAAGCACCGCCATGGCGCCGTCCGCGCCGATGTCGCGCGCCGTCACCGGTGTCTTGTCGTAGCGCCGCGCAACAATGATGTTGCCTAACCGCTTCTGCAGATCTTTCAAATCAGTAGAAAGGCAGAGGATCGCCATGATTTCCGAAGCAACGGTGATGTCGTATCCGCTTTCACGCGGCACGCCGTGGGCCGGCCCGCCAAGACCGATGACAATATTGCGCAAGGCGCGGTCGTTCATGTCAACGACGCGGCGCCAGTTCACGCGCCGCGGATCGATGTTCTGCTCATTGCCCCAGTGAATGTGATTGTCGATCAGCGCCGCCAAAAGGCTGTGCGCGGACGTTATGGCGTGAAAGTCGCCGTTGAAATGCAGATTGATGTCTTCCATGGGGATGACTTGCGCGCGTCCGCCGCCGGCGGCGCCGCCCTTCATGCCGAAACAGGGGCCGAGCGACGGCTCGCGCAGGCAGACCATGGCTTTGAGGCCGATCTTGTTGAGCCCGTCTGTAAGACCGACACTCGTGGTCGTCTTTCCTTCCCCCGCCGGAGTCGGGGTGATCGCGGTTACGAGCACCAGCTTGCCGGGCTTTTTATCTTTCAGTGATGAAATGTAATCGAGCGAAACTTTCGCCTTGTGATGCCCGTAAGGGATGAGCGCCTCAGACGGCACGCCCAGCTTTTCCTCCGCCAGCTCAAGGATCGGCTTCATCGTTGCGGCGCGCGCGATTTCAATGTCGGGCGCACCCGGCGGCGGCAAATTGTCTTTCGTCATATTTTAATCCGGCGAAACCGCCGCGCTCCCGCTTGCCTTGCTGTTTGATTGTTACTCTAGAATCTCTACGAAACCATCACCCTCGCGACAGTATAGAGAAATATTGGCTTCTTGCGCTTTTCGAATAGCGAACGCCGTCGGGCCGGAAACCGATGCGACGGCGCAAACCCCGAGGCGCGCCGCCTTTTCGATGATTTCATAGGAACATCGGCTCGACATCAGCACAAATCCGTTTTTCATATCCGCTTTTTCACGCGCAAGCGCGCCGAGAAGCTTATCGAGCGCATTATGCCTGCCGACATCTTCGCGGACGAGCAGGATATCGCCATTGAGTTTCGCCCATGCGGCGCCATGCACTGTTCTTGTCGCCTTATTCAGCGGTTGATGCTCATTCAATCTTTGCAATGCCGCGGACAGCGCTTTTCGATCGACTTTCAGTTTCTCATTCGCGACCTTTGGCAGCGTTTCGAAAAATATTTCAGCATTCTCCAATCCGCAAACCCCGCAACCGGCGCGCCCGACAAGGTTGCGCCGTTGCTGTCGCAGGTCGAGCCGTTCCAGTTTTTCGGGCGCGATGGCAATATGCAGTTCTATGCCGCGTTCCGACTGATGAATATCCACGGAAGAGATTTCTTCCGCTTTATCGACGACGCGCTCGGTAACCGAAAACCCGACGGCGAAATCCTCCATGTCCAAAGGCGTCGCCAGCATCACGGCATAGTTGCGGCGATTGTAGACGAAAGCGACGGGCGTTTCTTCCGGTACACGCCAGGTTCCTCGAGTGACTTTGATTGTTCGTTCGAATGGCGGCGGCGCGCATGTGGTGGAGATTTTAGACATAAAAATCAAATCCCGCTCATCCCGACGCAAGTCGGGGCCCACCTAAAGTGATAATGCCGGGCGACGCCCGACATTTTTGGTTGAACTGGATCCCGGCTTTCGCCGGGATGATCGGATAAATCATCACTCCGCGGGCTCCGCCACGCCCGCATCAAGAATACGCCGCAAGTCAGGCGTGGTCGCTTCGTAAGTCTCCTGCCATTGGGATTTGTGGTTCGCCGGCGCCACCTCGACGGCTGTCACCTTGTATTCCGGACAACTCGTCGCCCAGTCGGAATTTTCCGTGGTCACTACATTCACGCCGGTCACCGGGTGATGGAACGTCGTATAGACGACGCCCGGCGCCATGCGTTCCGAGATAACCGCTTTCAGCGTGATCTCGCCTTTGCGGCTGCGGATCGAGACCCAATGGCCGTCATGAATGCCGCGCGCTTCCGCATCAGCGGGATGTATTTCCAGCACATCCTCGTCATGCCAGTCGCTGTTCTGCGTGCGCCTTGTCTGCGCGCCGACGTTGTATTGCGAAAGAATACGGCCGGTCGTGAGGATCAGCGGGAACTTGCGGTTGGTTTTCTCCGTCGTCGGTACATATTCAGTCGGCACGAAATTGCCTTTGCCGCGCACGAACTTGTCGATGTGCATGATCGGCGTTCCATCCGGCGCCGCATCATTACACGGCCATTGCACGCTGCCCATTTCATCGAGAAACTTATGCGAGACATTGGCGAAGGCCGGCGTCAGCGCCGCGATCTCATCCATGATTTCTGCGGCGTTCTGGAAATTCATTTCCGCATAGCCAAGAGCATTGGTCAGCATCTGCGTTGCTTCCCATTCTTCAATGCCGACCTGTGAACGCATGGCGGGCCTCACGCGGTTAATGCGACGCTCGGCGTTGATGAAACAGCCGTCTTTTTCAAGGAACGACGTGCCCGGGAAGAAAACATGCGCAAAGCGCGCCGTCTCGTTGAGGAACAGATCCTGCACGATGATGCATTCCATGGCTTTCAGCGCGGCTTCTACATGCTGTGTGTTCGGATCGGACTGGGCGATGTCTTCGCCTTGCACGTACAGCCCTTTGAAGCCGCCCGCGAGAGACTGGTCGAACATGTTCGGAATGCGATAGCCTGGTTCTGCATCTTGTTCCCGGCCCCACGCGTTTTCGAAAAGCGCGCGCACGGCATCATCAGTGACCGGACGATAGTCGGAATATTCATGCGGGAACGAGCCCATGTCGCAGGAGCCCTGCACGTTGTTCTGACCGCGCAAGGGGTTCACGCCGACGCCGCGCCGGCCGATATTGCCTGTCGCCATGGCGAGGTTCGCCATGCCCATGACCATGGTCGAGCCTTGTGAGTGTTCGGTCACGCCGAGCCCGTAATAGATCGCCGCATTGCCGCCGCTCGCATAGAGCCGCGCTGCCTCGCGAATATCTTCCGCCGGAACGCCGGTGACTTTCGCGACTTCTTCCGGCGAGTTCTCCTCACCTTTGACGAAATCGAGCCACTGTTTGAACGATTCAAGGTCGCAGCGTTCTTTTATGAAGGATTCATCGATCAGGTTTTCAACCACCGCCACATGCGCCAGCGCGTTAATCAGCGCTACATTGGTGCCCGGCAAGAGCGGCAAATGATGCGCCGCCTTGATGTGCGGCGTTTTCACGAGATCAATCGCACGCGGATCGGCGACGATGAGTTTTGCACCCTGCCGCAGTCTCCTCTTCATCTGTGAGGCGAATACTGGATGCGCGTCCGTCGGATTGGCGCCGATCAACAGCATGACATCGCAGTCTTCGACGCTGTCGAAATCCTGCGTCCCGGCCGACGTGCCGTAGGTCTGCTTCAGCCCGTATCCCGTCGGCGAGTGACATACGCGCGCACAAGTGTCGATATTGTTATTGCCGAAGGCGGTGCGCACCATTTTCACCACCGCCCAGACTTCCTCGATCGTGCAACGCGATGATGAAATCGCGCCGATGGATTTGCGCCCGAATTTTTCCTGCGTTGCCTTGAGGCGCTGCGCCGCGAAGCCGACCGCGTCCGCCCAGCTTACCTCCCGCCATGGATCGGTGATCTTTTCGCGGATCATCGGTTTCGTGATCCGGTCCTTGTGGGTCGCATAACCCCAGGCGAAACGGCCTTTGACGCAGGAGTGGCCGTGATTGGCCTTGCCGTCCTTGTGCGGCGTCATGCGTATCACCTGATCGCCTTTCAGTTCCGCCTTGAAGGAACACCCGACACCGCAATAGGCGCAGGTGGTCAGCACCGTGCGGTCCGGCACGCCGTGATCGACGACGGATTTTTCCTGCAGCGTCGCCGTCGGGCAGGCTTGCACGCAAGCGCCGCAGGAGACGCACTCGGATTCAAAGAAGTTCGCGCCGCCGAACGACACGCGCGAATTAAACCCTCGGCCTTCAATTGTCAGCGCCAGCGTTCCCTGAACCTCGTCGCAGGCTCTGACGCAGCGTGAGCAGACGATGCATTTCGACGGATCGTATTCGAAATAGGGGTTTGAAGTGTCTTTGGCGCTTTCCGTAAAATGGTTCTCGCCCTCGTAACCGTAACGCACTTCGCGCAAACCGACGGCGCCGGCCATATCCTGTAACTCGCAGTCGCCATTGTCGGAACATGTGAGGCAGTCGAGCGGATGGTCGGAAATGTAAAGCTCCATCACGCCCCGGCGCAGTTTTGCGAGGCGGTCCGTCTGGGTGCGGACTTTCATACCGTCGGCGACGGGCGTCGTGCAGGAGGCTGGAGTACCCTTGCGGCCGTCAACCTCCACGAGGCAAAGGCGGCATGAACCAAACGCCTTTACCATATCTGTGGCGCACAGTTTGGGAACGGATATCCCCGCCTCATTGGCGGCGCGCATGATGCTTGTACCTTCGGGAACCGTGACATCGAAGCCGTCGATCTCGACCGTGACAGTCTTTTCGGCTTTCGATTTCGGCGTGCCGTAGTCTTTTTCTTTCAAGAGGGTCATGTAGCCGCCTCCTGTTTTTGCTTTATCCCAAAATCTTCCGGAAAATGTTTGACCGCGCTTTGAACGGGAATCGGCGTCATACCGCCCATGGCGCACAGCGATCCGTCAACCATCAGCTCACAGAGATCATCGAGCACGGTCAGGTTTTTCTCATGGTCCTTGCGCGCCTTGATGCGGTCGATAACTTCGACGCCGCGCACCGAGCCGACCCTGCAGGGCGTGCACTTTCCACAGGATTCCTCAACACAAAACTCGAAAGCGTAACGCGCCTGTTCGAGCAGATCGACGCTCTCATCGAATACCACGACGCCGCCATGGCCGACGCCTGCGCCGTTCGCGAGCATGGTTTCGTAATCCATCGGCAGATCGAACATGGACGGCGGCAGATAGGCGCCGAGCGGCCCGCCAATCTGCGCGGCCCGGACCGGTTTTTCCGTAAACGTCCCGCCGCCAATATCGTTCACCAGTTCGCCGAGCGTCACGCCGAACGCCGTCTCATAAAGTCCACCATGTTTGATGTTTCCAGCCAGCTGGAACGGCATGGTGCCTGTTGATTTTCCCATGCCGAAGTCGCGATAGAATTTCGCGCCCTTCGCCATGATCGCCGGGACCGAGCAAAGCGAAATCACGTTGTGCACCAACGTCGGCTTTCCGAACAGCCCTTCGAGCGCTGGCAGCGGCGGCTTGGCGCGCACTTCGCCGCGCTTTCCTTCAAGGCTGTTAAGCAGCGACGTCTCCTCGCCGCAGATATAGGCGCCCGCGCCCATGAAAACTTCAATATCGAACACCTTGCCCGAACCGCGGACGTTGTCGCCCAGCAAACCGGCCGCGCGCGCCTTTTCCAGCGCCTCATTCAACACGCGCTCGGCGATCGGATATTCCGACCGCAAATAGATGTAGCCTTTCGTTGCGCCGACAGCGACGCCGGCAATGACCATACCCTCGATCAGCGTGAACGGATCGCCTTCCATGATCATGCGGTCGGCAAACGTGCCGCTATCGCCCTCGTCAGCGTTGACAACGATATATTTCTGGTCCGCTTCAGCTCCGGCGACAGTCTTCCATTTGATGCCGGCCGGGAACCCGGCGCCGCCGCGCCCGCGCAGACCCGACTGCATGACTTCTTCGCAGATAGCGGCGCCGTCCAACGTCAACGCCTTGTCGAGACCGTTGAGCCCGCCGTGCTTTTCGTAATCCTCCAGCGACAACGGATCGATGACGCCGCATCGCTCGAAAATCAGCCGCGTCTGTTTTTTGAAGAACGAAATTTCCTCGACAGGTCCTACGCACTTGTCATGCTTGCCGTCCCCGTTCAACGCACCGAGCAGCGAGGCCGCATCTTCCTCGCCCACCGGCCCGTAGCCAATGCGCTTACCGTCTTTTTCAACTTCGAGAAGCGGTTCCAGCCAGTGCATGCCGCGCGAGCCGGTGCGCACCAGTGTTAAGTCGATCTTGCGCTTCGCCGCTTCGGCGCCCAGCGCATCGGCGAGATCGTCGGAGCCCATGGCGACAGCCGTTGAGTCCAGCGGCAGAAAAAGTTTGAGCGCAGTCATGAGGCGCGCTCCCGCTTTGCGCGCTCGATTGTCTTTTCAATCTTCGCTGCGTCCGCCATGCCGACGAGCCTGTCGCCGACCATGGCCGCCGGTCCCGTCGAACAAAGCCCGAGGCAATAGACGGGCTCAATCGTCAAATCCTTCGACGCGCTGGTCTCGCCCATTTTGAGCGCGTATTTCCTTTCGACATTAGCAATGAACTGCCGCCCGCCCGCGGCCTGACAGGCTTCCGCCGCACAAAGCCGCACCACCGTTTCGCCTTTCGGCGCGCGGGTGAAATCATGATAAAAGCTGATGACGCCTTTTACCTCAGCGCGGGTGATATTGAACAAATCACCCGCAACCGCTTCGGTTTCCTCTGGCAGATAGCCAAACTCAGCCTGCACCGCGCGCAGGGCCGAGATCAGCCCGCCGGTGCTGCCCAGAAACGGCTCGATGATTGACGCCAACGTATTCACGTTCCGCGTTATCCTCCTGGGCGTCTTCATAGCACATAACCGCCGATTTTCATTATCAAATCCGGTAAATCCCGCGGTTAACGGCCCGGCGCGGCGGCTGGGCGGGATTACGGCTTTTTCTGCCGAAAAGGCTTCAACTCGCCCGCCCAAAAACGATATAGCCGCCGTGAGCAAAGAGATCAGACAGGAGAAGCCGGAATGCGCGATTACACGAAATTTTATATCGGCGGCGAATGGATAGAGCCCAAAGGCGCAAAAACGCTGGACGTCATCAACCCGGCGACGGAAAAACCGGCAGGCAGAATCAGCCTTGGCGCTGCGGACGATATCGATGCGGCGGTGAAGGCCGCGCGGGCGGCGTTCCCGGCATGGAGCGAAACGCCGCTTGATGAGCGCATGGCGCTGATGTCGAAGATCATCGACGTTTACAAATCCCGGATGGGCGATATGGCCGCCGCCATCACCGAGGAAATGGGCGCGCCTGCCTGGCTCGCCGAAGGCCCGCAGGCGATGGCGCCGCTCGGCCACTTCATGACAGCGCTCAGCGCGATCAAGAAATTCCCCTTCCATGAAGAACGCGGCACCAGCCGCATCATGAAAGAACCTATCGGCGTTTGCGGTTTCATCACGCCGTGGAACTGGCCGGTGAACCAGATCGCTGCGAAACTCGCTCCGGCGCTCCTCACTGGCTGCACCATCGTGCACAAACCGTCGGAAGTCGCGCCGTTTTCGGCTTACATTCTCGCTGAGGTGCTGCACGAGGCCGGCGTGCCGAAAGGCGTATACAACCTCGTCAATGGCGAGGGCCCGACGGCGGGCGCCGCCATCGCTTCGCATCCGGGCATCGACATGGTTTCGTTCACCGGCTCGACCCGCGCCGGCGTCGATGTGGCGCAAAAAGCCGCGCCCACAGTCAAGCGCGTGCATCAGGAGCTTGGCGGCAAGTCGCCGAACGTCATTCTTGACGACGCCGACCTTGAAAAAGCGATCGCCGGATCGGTTTCCGCGGTGATGATGAACTCCGGCCAGTCCTGCAACGCGCCGACGCGGATGATCGCGCCCAATGACAAGATGGAAGAGATTGTCGCCATCGCCGCAAAAACGGCGGAGAAATGGGCGCCGGGCGATCCTGCTTCCGCAAAAATGGGCCCGGTGGTTTCCGAAGCGCAGTGGAACAAGATTCAGAGCCTGATCGAACAGGGCGTCAAGGAAGGCGCCACGGTCGTCAAAGGCGGACACGGGAAGCCTGAAGGGCTTGAAACCGGATACTATGTGCGCCCGACGATCTTCGCCAACGTCACCAACGACATGACCATCGCGCGCGAGGAAATTTTCGGCCCCGTGCTTTGCATCATCGGCTACGACACCGAAGAAGAAGCCATCAGCATCGCCAACGACACCGAATACGGCCTCGCCGGTTACGTCCACAGCGGCGACATCGAACGCGCCCGCGCCGTGGCGTCGAAAATTCGCGCCGGATATATTTCCATCAATGGCGCGCAAATGGATTTCTCGGTGCCATTTGGCGGATACAAGATGTCTGGCAACGGCCGCGAGTTCGGCGATCACGCGTTCGATGAATTCCTCGAACTGAAATCGGTGGTCGGCTACGCGCCCGCGGCATAGGTCCACTATATACCGATAGCCCGCCAAGCCTTCATCCTGAGGAACAACATTTCTTCGTCCTTCGCGATAGCGCTACGCGCTCCTCAGGATGAAGAAATTTTGTGTCGCGAAGGATTGAAGGCGCATCACACCGACATCGCTAAAATCTAAAGCCTTTCAGCGTGCCAGCGCAGGTGATCCTCGATGAATGTCGAGATGAAATAATAGGAATGGTCGTAACCGTCCTGCATGCGCAGCGTCAGTTTCTGACCCGCCTGCTGTGCGGCTTTAGCGAACAGTTCCGGCTTTAGTTGTTCGGCGAGAAAATTATCCGCCGTTCCCTGATCGATCAGGATTTCGGCGTTGCTGGGGCGTTTGGCGACCAGTTCGGTCGCATCATAATCGGCCCACTTGGTCGCGTTGGACCCGAGGTAATTCGAAAATGCTTTCTCGCCCCATGGAGCCTGCGCAGGCGCAACAATCGGCGCGAAGGCGGAGCAGGTTTTGAACTTGTCCGGGTTCTTGAGGTGAATGGTCAGCGCGCCGTGCCCGCCCATGGAGTGACCGAAAATGCCGGCGCGCGAGGCGTCCACGGGAAATTCCTTTTCGATCAGTTCGAGCAGTTCGCGCGTGATGTAGTCGTACATTTGATAGTGCTTCGACCACGGCTCCTCAGTCGCGTTCAGATAAAACCCGGCGCCGAGACCGAAATCATAGGCGCCGTCCGGGTCATCGGGCACGCCCTCACCGCGCGGACTTGTATCCGGTGCGACGATGACCAGCCCCAGTTCCGATGCAATGCGCTGAAACCCCGATTTGGTGATGAAATTCTCTTCGGTGCAGGTGAGCCCCGAAAGCCAGTAGAGAACGGGGAACGGCCCCCTCCCATTTTCTACTTCGGGCGGCGTAAACACCGCGAATTTCATCTCGCAGTTACAGGCGGCGCTGTCATGCGCGTAGACGGCTTGCACGCCGCCGAAGGATTTTGTGAAGGAGAGTTGTTGCATATGATGGCTAAATTCTAATCGTCATAAGCGGTGAAACTAATGTCGTATCCGTGCGGGTGTTCACCTGGTGGATCTGAGGGATCCGTCTCGTAAAGTTCAATCTTTCCCGCAACAGAAAACCCTAAATGTCCGCCTATCACTCTAATCATTTCAAACGCTTCATCATGACCGGACGCCCATATTTTCATTGACATCACAGCCGGCCCAACCTGCGTCTCATAATCAGAGTTGGAAGTTACAATTTTTCCGTCAGCAATTAAGGTGAAGTGTTCAAAGTTTGTCTTCAATTTTCCGTATCGAAGCTTGAGCTTCCAATCTGGTTCTCGCATATCCGTCATAAATAAAACACCACGCTCCCTATCACTCCGGCTTCATGCAATAGGTGCAAATCTTGTTGCCGTCGGGATCGCGCAGGTAGGCGGCGTAGGCGTTGGGCATGACGTCGCGCGGGCCCGGTTCGCCCTCGCAGGTTCCGCCATTGGCGAGGCCGCCCGCATGAAATTCGTGTACGGCCTTTCGGCTCGGCGCGTGAAAACCGATCGTGCCGCCATTGGCGTGAGAAGCGGGCTTGCCGTTCGCCGGCGACGTCACCCAGAATTCCGGCTGGTCAACGCCATATAACAATGTGCCGGTGTCGCCGAACGTGCCTAGATTCTTGATCCCCAGTGGCGAAAGCACGGCGTCGTAAAACGCCTTTGATTTTTCCTTGTCGTTCGAGCCGACCATAATATGTGTGAATAACGCCATGGAATATCTCCTTTTTCTGAATTCAGTTAATAGACGACAACCGACCGGATGCTCTTGCCCTCATGCATCAAATCAAACGCCTTGTTGATGTCTTCAAGGGGCATGGTGTGGGTGATGAGCGGGTCAATCTGAATCTTTTTATCCATATACCAGTCGACGACTTTGGGCGTGTCCGTGCGCCCGCGCGCGCCGCCGAACGCGGTGCCTTTCCACACGCGGCCCGTCACAAGCTGGAACGGCCGGGTTGAAATTTCCTTGCCCGCTTCTGCAACGCCGATGATGATCGACTGTCCCCAGCCGCGATGACAGCATTCCAGCGCCTGTCGCATCACATCGGTGTTGCCGGTGCAGTCGAAGGAATAATCCGCGCCGCCATCCGTCAGCCCGATCACCGCATCTACCACGTTCCCGGCGCCAATCTCTTTGGCGTTGACGAAGTCCGTCATGCCGAACTCGCGCGCAATCGCTTCGCGCGCCGAATTGATGTCGACGCCGATGATCTTGTCGGCGCCCACCAGCTTTGCACCCTGAATAACATTGAGGCCAATGCCGCCGAGGCCAAAGACGGCCACGTTCGCGCCGGGCTCGACCCCCGCCGTCCACACCACCGCGCCGACGCCGGTGGTGACGCCGCAGCCGATGTAACAGGCCTTGTCGAAGGGCGCGTCCTTACGGATTTTCGCCACCGAATATTCCGACAGGACCGTGAAATTCGAAAAAGTCGAACAACCCATGTAATGGGCGAGCGGCTTTCCCTTCCATGAGAACCGGCTGGTCCCATCGGGCATCACGCCTTTTCCTTGCGTCGCGCGCACGGAGGTGCACAGGTTCGATTTCTGCGACAGGCAGGTTTTGCACTGGCGGCACTCCGCCGTATACAGAGGAATGACGTGGTCGCCGGGCTCAACACAGGTGACGCCCGCCCCAACCTCGCGAACAATCCCGGCGCCTTCATGACCGAGGATCGACGGGAAGATGCCCTCGCTATCTTTCCCTTCCAGCGTATAGGCGTCGGTATGACAGATGCCCGTCGCCATGATTTCCACCAGCACTTCGCCGGCCTTCGGGCCTTCGAGATCAACTTCCTCGATCACAAGCGGCTTCAATGGTTTGACGGCGATAGCGGCTCTGGTTTTCATCGGCTTTCCTTTGCAGCAAGAGAGGATGTTTTAGACTACGCTCAGTTTGCTCGGGGCGCTTCGGACACTGATTTGAGCCCGAAAGCGGCGGCCTGACATTCCTTGTTGTCGCCTGCGCCGCCGGGACCATAGGACGAAAGCACATCGGGGAGAACCGTCTGGCGCGACAGAACCACCGATGAACCCGGCGGCGCATCCGCAAGAACGTGCATCCGCTCACGCGTCTCCCGGGAATAAACCGCGGCGTCGCCGCTGAAAATGGCGCGATAGGCAGCGTATGTGTAGGGATTTGCTGCGACGAGAAGCGCGGCAGCCCCAGCGGCAACATAAGGCGCGCGCGTTACATGTCCTTGCAGGAAACTGATGACCGCCAGCCTTGCGCCCGAGCGGATATAAAAAACCAGCGCTGTCGACAACCAGATTGCCGCGGTCAGATGAAGCTGATTCTGCGCGCGGCCCGGCAAACGATTATCGGTGCCCCACAGGCCAACCGCATAGGAAAATGCAACGGCGCATATCGTGACGGCGACGATGATCAACGCCGTTTCGCGCGCGGATTTCGTTTCACGAAACGCTGGTGCAAACGATGCAATGATGGCGAGTGCGCAGTACCACGCAATGTGCCCGGGCATCAGCGCGTGATAAATAAAGAACTCGACCGTATGCAGCGGCGTATGGCTGAGCGTGAGCCACCACGACGCGCTTTCTTCGAAATTGGCGGCGCGAATGGCGTTGCCCGGCGCCGCAACCATGTAGGCAAAACACGCGATGGCGATGATCACGATGGCGGCGTGGCCGATAGGCGCCGCCGGCGCCCCCGCCCTTCGCCGCGCCGTAAAGGACGCCGCAGCAATTGCAATTGCAGTAAATCCGGAAAATTCGTTGGCGAGCGAGGCGACCGCGGTAGTAGCTAGCGCCGCGCACCACATCAACGTTACTGTTGATGATGGGGTCGAAAGTTCTTTGTTTTCAGCCCAGCAAATCACTGGCGCAAAGAGAAACAAGAACAGCGCACTCAGACAGATCGCCGGCGTCATGTAAGTGACTGCCGCTGGCAGCCATAAAAACTGCTCGCGAAAATTCGCCGGCAATACCCAGAACGCCGCCGTGAAGAACGCCCACATGACCAGCCGCAATCGCGCATCGGCGAACCACAGCCGGCAGGCTGCGTAGGCGACAGCCATCCATGCGCCCGCAAACCCGAGCAGCATGATGCGGTAGACGGCAAGCATACCGTCCGGTTCGCCGGAAACCGCGAACGGAACCATGGCGAGAAAAGTCGCGGAGGCGCGTCCGTTCCAAGCGCGCCAGGTTTCCGTGACGCCGTCAAGGAGACCATAGTCATGGTAAGTCGATGCGAAACAGAAGTCGTCCGTCTGCGGCGCGGCGAAGGCGATCAGGGCAATCAGAGGGAACACCATCAGCGCCGCGGCGGCGACACCCGCGCGCGTCAAAGGCTCGAACTTTTCCACTGGCGTCATTGGGAGTTGCGAATCTTCGGAATGGATACTCGCCCATCCTTTGGCGCAATCGTCCGCGCCTGTCCACCTCGGGCCCTCACCGGCGAAACGCCAGCAGCCCGGCGGCGATGCCGGCCCCTTGTTGACCCGCACTCCCCGCGGCGCCAAACCATGGGTCCTGAACCAGCCTTGAGAGGAAATCATGCGCAGCGCTTTTTATGATCGTGTCGCGGCGACGCTCTCCGACATTCGCGAACAGGGCCTCGAAAAGGTCGAACGCCAGATCACGTCGCCCCAGGGGCCCGTGATCGAAGTCGACCATAAGGGCGAACGCAAAAAGGTTTTGAACTTCTGCGCCAACAATTATCTCGGCCTTGCCGACAGCAAAGACCTTGTGGCTGCCGCGAAAGCCACTATGGACGCCTACGGGTACGGCATGGCGTCAGTGCGCTTCATCTGCGGCACGACTGATTTGCATCGAAGGCTCGAAAAGGAAATTGCAGATTTCCTCGGCTATGAAGATTCCATTCTGTTCGCCGCTTGCTTTGACGCCAATGGCGGCGTGTTTGAACCGCTATTGGAGGCAGAAGACGCCATCATTTCGGATGCGCTCAATCACGCCTCGATCATTGACGGCGTGCGGCTGTGCAAGGCGAAACGGTACCGCTACGCCAATTCCGATATGGGTGACTTACGCGCGCAGCTGAAACAGGCGGAGGCAGACGGCGCCCGCACCAAACTGATTGTCACCGACGGCGTTTTTTCCATGGACGGATACATCGCCAAACTCGATGAGATCTGCGCCATCGCCGATGAGTTCGACGCGCTGGTGATGGTCGATGATGCGCACGCCACCGGCTTCATGGGTCCCCATGGCGAGGGCACGCCCGCCCATTGCGGCGTCGCCAAACGTGTTGATATTCTCACCGGCACGCTGGGAAAAGCGCTTGGCGGCGGCATGGGCGGTTATATCTGCGCCTCGAAGGAGGTGGTGCATCTTCTGCGCAACCGCGCGCGGCCCTATCTCTTTTCCAACGCCCTGACGCCGGCGCTGCTCGGCGCCAGCCTGAAAACCCTGGAGCTGATCCGCGACGGCGCGGGCTTGCGTGAACAGTTGTTTCGTAATGCGCGCCGTTTCCGCGAGCAGATGTCGGAAGCCGGCTTTGATCTCCTGCCCGGCGAGCATCCGATCATCCCGATCATGATTTACGATGCAAAAAAAGCCGGCGAGATGGCGGCGGTGCTGATGGAAGAAGGCGTATACGTGACGGCGTTTTCATTTCCTGTCGTTCCCAAAGGCAAGGCGCGCATCCGCACGCAAATGTGCGCAGGCCATAACGACGAGCAAGTTGACAAAGCCATCTCAGCGTTCATCAAAGCCGGGGAACTCACTGGGGTGCTCAAGCGTTAGCATAGGATAACAGTCCCGAAAGGATTGACGACATGACAACGAAAAAGCCCACCAAAAAAGAGCAGAAGGAACTCGACGAAGCGCTTGAGGAGTCTTTCCCGGCCAGCGATCCACCGGCGCCGGCCCGCCCCCCGACGAAAAGCGAGGAGGTGGATGAGGAACTGGAAAAACAGGACAAAAAGTCCTGACCTCCACCGGTTCTCAGTTTAACGCCGCGCAAAACAGGGCAAGCGGAAGCGCCGTTCATGGTGACGGCGGTTCTTTTGCTTGGTAGAACGCCCTTAGAAAGCCAATTCGCTGCTATTTCCGGAAGCGCCCATGAAAGCCCTGATGAAAGCAAAGCCTGAAGAAGGCATCTGGATGGTCGATACCTCGCGGCCCGAGGTCGGCGTTAATGACGTGCTGATCAAGGTGCGCCGCTCTGCAATCTGCGGCACTGACGTGCACATCTATAACTGGGACGACTGGGCGCAGAAAACGATCCCCGTGCCGATGACCGTAGGTCATGAGTTTTCCGGGGAGATCGTCGAGATCGGCGCGGAAGTGCATCTTGAACATTTCAACATGAAAATCGGCGACCGCGTGTCGGCGGAAGGCCACGTCACCTGCGGGTATTGCCGCAACTGCCGCGCGGGGAAACGGCATCTGTGCCGCAACACGGTCGGCGTCGGCGTCAACCGGCCGGGTTCCTTTGCTGAGTATGTCGCCGTGCCGGCGTTCAACGTCTACAAGCTGCCGGAAGACGTTTCCGACGACATGGGCGCGATTTTCGATCCGTATGGCAACGCGACGCACACCGCCCTCGCCTTCGACCTTGTAGGCGAAGACGTCTTGATTACCGGCGCCGGCCCCATCGGCGTCATGGCGGCGGCGATTTCGAAATTCTGCGGCGCGCGGCACGTGGTCATCACCGATGTGAATGACTACCGCCTCGACCTCGCCAAAAAGATGGGCGCGACGCGCGCCGTCAATGTCGCCAGCGAGTCGCTAAGGGACGTCATGTCGGACCTTAAAATGACCGAAGGCTTCGACATCGGTCTTGAGATGTCCGGGGTGCCTTCGGCGTTTCAGTCCATGCTCGACACCATGAATCACGGCGGCAAGATCGCCATGCTCGGCATCATGCCGAGCGGCGCCGGCGTTGACTGGGACAAGGTGATTTTCAAGGGTCTTGAAATCAAAGGCATCTATGGACGGCGCATGTTCGAGACCTGGTACAAGATGGGCGCGATGCTGCAGGCGGGGCTCGATTTATCGCCGATCCTGACGCACCGCTATTCAATCGAAGACTATCAAAAGGGCTTTGACGTGATGCGTTCGGGCCAGTCGGGCAAAGTCATCCTCGAATGGTGACTTGATACTGCTGAAGCCGCCGCCGGGGGAACATGAAAGCTTTCCTGAAATTTCTGCTGGGCGTTTTTTTTATCGTCCTGCTCGGCCTCGCCGCGCTCGTCAATGACGCAATGCCGGGTTCGGTGGCGTCCGCTGAACAAGAACTCGCTGAGAGTGTTCGCGCGACGCTAGCCGCCAACGATGCCGGATGGGCAAGCGCAAAAATCAGCGGGCAAAAGATATTACTGACAGGAGAAGCGCCGAGCGCCGCAAGCCGCGACGCACTGGTTGAAGCCGTCGCGCACGCTGAAGGGAACGGCGGTCCTGTCTTTGGCGGCGTCACAAGCATCGACGCGACTGAACTGACGTTTGCGGCGTCTCCCGCCCTGGAAATTTCAGAGACAGCGCCCGCCGGACGCAATGAGGCCCCCCAATCCGAGCCGGCCTTATCCGAAGACCTTCTTGTCGCCGAAGCTGATTCAAGCGAAAATCAATCTGACCGCGCCGCTCCCGCTGTTGAGACTGGGCAAGACGAAATTGCGGATACGCCTGAAACGCAAGCAACCGCTGAGGCAGCTATTCTGGAGCAGGAAGCCGAAAACGATTGCGCCGAGCGCATACAGGCTGCGATTGACCAGCGGCGCATTGGATTTTCAAGCGCCCGCGCCGATATCGACAACCCGTCGCGCGCGCAGCTTCGCGACATTGCGGCGCTTCTGACCGAATGCCCGGAAATTGAATTGCGCATTACCGGGCATACGGACGCCAGCGGCAATGCCGCGCGCAATATGCAGCTCAGCGGTTATCGCGCCGACGCGGTGCGCGCTTTTCTTTCTTCCGTTGGCGCGCCCGCGGACAGGCTCAGCGCCCGCGGCATCGGTTCAACCGAAGCGCTTGTCAGCAATGACACGCCCGAAGGCCGCGAACAGAACCGGCGAATAGAGATTGAAGTTATACGGCGCGATGAATAACTTGAACGTCTGAAGGCGGAAAGGATCAGCAGATGGCGGGGATCGAAGATAAACTCATCGAGCTTGGAATCATCCTGCCCGACCCTGTTGCGCCGGTCGCCAACTATGTTCCTTTTGTTGTTTCCGGAAACCATGTTTTCATTTCCGGTCAGGTTTCCATCGGCCCTGACGGCCTGATCGCAGGCAAGCTCGGGCGCGACTTGCCGTTTGAGAAAGGCGTCGAGGCCGCCCACGCTTGCGGCGTTAACCTGATAGCACAACTGAAAGCGGCCTGTGGCGGCGACCTTGACCGCGTGCGGCGCGTTGTAAAACTTGGCGCTTTTGTAAATTGCACGGATGATTTTTACGACCAGCCGAAAATCGTCAATGGCGCTTCGGATCTGATGGTGGCTGTCTTCGGTGACGCCGGCCGTCATGCACGGGCCGCAGTCGGTGCGCCGTCCCTGCCCCTCAATGCTGCAGTGGAAATTGACGGCGTGTTTGAGGTTTCCTGATGCCTGACGGGTCGGACTCTCTGCTGGCGCGGACAGTCTCGTCAATTCATGACATTGACGCCGGCGTCTGGAATGCGCTTGCCAATCCGGCTCCTGAAAAATTCAATCCGTTTGGCGCTCACGAATTTCTGGCGGCGCTTGAAGAGTCAAAATCGGTCTCGCCGGAAGCCGGCTGGGCGCCGATGCATCTTGTCATCGAAGACGCCGGCGCGATCACTGGCGTCGCGCCGCTATACGCAAAAGGGCACAGTCAGGGCGAATACATTTTCGATCATCACTGGGCTGATGCCTACCAGCGCGCCGGCGGCGCTTACTATCCGAAACTTTTATGCGCGGCACCGTTTACGCCCGTGCCCGGCCCACGCCTGCTGGCGAACGACGAGGCTTCAAAATTCAACCTCGCACTTGCGTTGAGACAGGTAGCCGGCAGCATTAACGCGTCATCGGCGCATATCAACTTCATCGAAAATGCGGACAGAAGCGCCGCAGAACGCGCTGGTTATCTCACGCGCATGGGCGAGCAATTTCACTGGTTCAACCACGGCTATGATTCCTTCGACGATTTTCTCGCCGTGCTTTCGTCACGCAAACGAAAAGCAATTCGCCGGGAACGGCGCGACGCCAGCGCGGGCCTGACAATCCAGCGCCTGCAGGGCAATGACATTACCGAAGCGCATTGGGATGCGTTCTGGCTTTTTTACCAGGACACCGGCGCACGAAAGTGGGGTTATCCTTACCTGACGCGCACATTCTTTCGCCTGATCGCCGAGCGCATGTCCGATGCTTTGTTGCTGATCGTCGCGGAACGGGACGGCGCGCCTATCGCCGGCGCGCTCAATTTTATCGGCGGCGACGCGCTTTACGGTCGCTACTGGGGCTGCACGGTGGATGTGCCATTCCTTCATTTCGAATTGTGCTATCATCAGGCGGTTGATTTCGCCATCGAGCACAAGCTTGCTCGTGTCGAGGCGGGCGCCCAAGGCCAGCACAAGATTGCACGCGGATATGAGCCGATCGCCACATGGTCGGCGCACTGGATACCTGACGAAGGATTTCGCACAGCGATCGCCCGATATCTAGAGGCGGAACGACACGAAACCGGCAGAGAGATTGAAGCGCTCAAATACTTTACGCCGTTCAAGAAAAGCTTTTAGAAAGTCAATTCATGAAAGTTATCAAACGCACGCATAACCAGCAGGAAGCGCAAATCATCGTCAGCTTCTTACAGTCCCATGACATCGATGCAGAATTGCTCGATGGCGCGATCAATTCCGTGCTGCCCATGCCCGGCGGCGTCCGCATCGCCGTTCCGGACGAACAGGAAGCCGAAGCATTGACGCTTCTCAGCAACGCCAAGTCCGGAGGGTAACGATGCGCCTGCTCCTTTTAATCTCATCCATGTTGATAGTTGCAGCCTGCGCGAATGAAGCGCCGCCTGACCGCAATGCAGACGAATCGGCCCTGCGTGCGCTTGACCAGGCTTACGTCGATGGCTGGAAACTCTCCGGCGCCGCCGCTCAGGATGAAGCCGTGATGGCGCTTTTTACGGAAAGCGCCGTCATCCGGCCCGGACTTGGCACGCCGCCCAAAAAAGGAACGGATGAAATCCGGGCCTTCTGGTTTCCCCCTGATACGCCTGCAACAAAAATCATTGTATTCGATCACACGCCTGACAGCATTGTCGTCGAGGGCGATCTCGGCGTCATTAGCGGCTGGTACGAATTGCGTTTTGAATACGGAGATATTGAGTATGCACAAGACGGCAATTACGTAACTGTCGCCCGCCGTCAGCCGGACAATAATTGGCGCGTTACACAGATGATCTGGAACGATAACAAGCTTGAATAAAAAATGCAATTTGAGTAACGCCCGGGCAATCGATTATGATGCGTATTGTCGTTTCACACGATCAACAAAAAAGAAAAACCTATGTCTATTCAAGCCACGTATGATCCTGACAATATTTTCGCGAAAATCATTCGCGGCGAGATGCCGTGCGTCAAACTTTATGAGGACGAAAACGTTCTAGCCTTCATGGATGTGTTCCCCCAAAGCGAAGGGCATTGTCTTGTGGTGCACAAAAAAGCGAAGGCCACAAATTTATTTGATATTGGCGCTGACGACCTGAACGCCCTGACGATTGTCATGCAAAAAATAGGCCAAGCAGTGGCGGATGGTCTTAGTCCCGATGGCATTCGCATTGCGCAATTTAACGGCGAGCCCGCGGGGCAGACCGTTTTTCATCTGCATTTTCATATTATACCGGTCTATGAGAGATCAAAGCTGGGGCGCCACGCGAGTGGCGGTCCCGTTGACGGCGCGATTCTCGAACCTGTTGCCGAAAAAATCCGCGTAAAACTTTAAACTCCTCGCGGTTTCGTGTTTTGTCTCTGGCTCTCTTGGTAGGTAAGCCCGAGACGGGCGCTCATCAATTCGCCGTGTATTTTGTTCCGGCGAATGGGGGAACTTAGCTTTTTTGTTCGCCGTTCGCCCGCAGGCGCGCTCAACCCTTGCCGCGAGGGCGCGCCAGCAAGAAGGCCGCCGCGTACCTTCCCTCGCGGCGGTCTTTTTTCGTCAGACTGAGCGAATTGCGCGGCGATCTGCGGGGCCGTTCATTGCAAACAAACCGGTCTGCGTTACTGCTTGAAAAGATAACAATGGAAGGGGCGCCAGATGAAATTATCAATCAAAACAGTGGGCAGAATAACCGGCTTTGCAGCGATGCTGCTCGCAGCACTCCCAACCGCTGCGCAGGAACAGCTGACTTATCAGGAACAATTGGCGCGCGCCGGCGATGCGTTTCAGGCAGAAGACTGGATTGCGCTGAACGATCACCTCGATGCTGCGCAGGAAATAAGAACCTATTCGCTTTACGTCTGGCGCAACCGCATTATTGCACGGATGCTGGCGGGTCGCGACTCGGAAGCGCTTGCGCTTGCGGAAACGGCGGCGCGGCGCGGTCTTGTTCTTGATCTTTCAGGACATCCTGCTTTTGAACAACTGGCGGCCCTTCCCGAATTTGCACCAATCGCAGAACGCATGGAAAAGAATGCTGCGCCGATTGGAGACGCGCGTTTTGATTTCGAAAATGCCAATGCCGGTCTTCTTCCCGAAGCACTTGCCTATGACAGGAAAAATAATGGCTATATCGGTTCAGTGAGAACCGGGAGCGTCCTGAAGTTAGAGAACAAGAACAAGCTCTCGCTCTTCACAACGGCGACCGGCGGCGTATTTGACATCGAAGTGCGCGGAAGAACGCTCTGGGCCGCCGTCAATAATCAACTCGCATATGAGAACGCCGATCCGGAAGCGCCATTCGCATCGGTCATGGCGTTCAATACGAATACCGGCGGCATAAACCGGGAAATACGGGTATCGGAAGATTGTGCGCTGCTCGGAGATCTCGAAGTCGCCAAGGACGGAACCGTCTACGCCAGCGACTCGCTGACGCCACGGCTTTTTCGCATGGCGCCGAAAGGCCAAACACTCGATATCTATGCGGAAGATGCGCGTTTCGCGAACCTGCAGGGTATCGCGCTCGACGAAAAAAATAGCCGAATTTTCGTTGCTGATTATCTGACCGGTCTTTTTGTAATTGATACAAATACCGGCGCCGTCACCGCAATTGAAAATACAGCCGATGCCCATCTTGGCGGCATCGACGGGCTTTACTTGTATGATGACAGCCTGATCGGTATCCAGAACGGAACAACCCCGCAGCGAATCATTCGTATCGGGTTGAATGATGACGCCACCGAAGTCACGACCTTCATCACGATGCAGCAGGCGCTGGAAGAATGGAACGAGCCGACCCACGGCGCCGTGGTTGGCGATGAATTCCGTTATATCGCGACATCGAACTGGCCTTCTTACGATCAGGAATGGAACGTACGAGAGGACGCCGAGCTCCAACCGGTGAGAATCATGTCGCTGCCGCTCAAATGATGGCAGACTCCGCGCGTTGTCTCAAGGACCGCGCCAATTGCATGAAATCGGAAATGATCGTTACCGCGCATTGATCGCTCCCGGCGCTGGCGGCGCTGTCATGGCTCTTGAATATCAGGGCCGCAACATCATGCGCCCGGCCCCTTCAGTCGAGGCGATCAAAGCTGACCCGCGCCAAGCCGCGTGCTTTCCTTGCGTTCCCTGGTTTGGCCGCCTGTTTGGCGGGCTTGATTTTGACGGACGGCATTACGATCTGGCGCCGACGCTGCCGGCTTGCGACCCGGCACACGCCTTACATGGCGAGGGGTGGATAAATTCGTGGACAGTCACGTCGGGAACGCAAACAAGCCTCAAGATCCGGTTCGATCATGCGCAGGAAGCAGACAAGTTCCCCTTCTCGTTTCGAGCAGAGCAATCATTCAGTGTGGGCGAAGCCTTCGAAATAGACTTATCCGTCACGAACACCGGTGATGCGCCGATGCCGGCCGGATTGGGACTGCACCCCTTTTTCCCGAGACATGAAAAAACGAGGCTGCGGTATTCGGCTGACCGTCTGTGGACGCCGGAACCGGCCGGCGGCGGTTCATTTGTAGCGCCCCTGCCTGCGGGGTACGACTTTTCTGGCGGCACGCCTCTGGCCGCAGCCATGGATCACACTTACATCGCCTGGGCGGGCGATACAGATATAGTGAATGGCCGCGAAACTATAAATATTCAATCGAACGCATCCTTTCTGCACATTTACGCACCTGCAGACGAACGCTTTTTTTGCCTTGAACCAGTGACGCACCTTCCCGGAAAATTTGGCCAAGAGGCTCTACGTCCTGCTGCAACCATGAGTATATTTTGTCGCATCTCAATTTCTACTACGCACACAAATATGGTTAATACGGAATAATTATATTTCTGCCTCAATTTTCTGTGCTTTTTGGACCTGCCTAGAAACACAGGTCTGGCTACCGTCTAATCGCCCTGTTTACTGCGCGCGAAACTTTTTTCGCGTTAATAAATCGCTCATGATTATGCATAAAATTTGAACCAAATTTCAGATCACCGGTTCTTGAAAGCACCATGTTATGCGTACCAACCGTTTTCGCAACCTAGTATGCCGTCTCTACACAGACAGATCAGGCAACACAGCGATCGAATACGGCCTCATCGCTGCATTCATCGCGATTGCGATATTTGCAACGCTGGAAGTAACCGGCGAGACCACAAAACAAAAATTCTTTCAGGTCGAAGATTCAATGATGGACGGCGGCAGCGGCCTGAATAGCGCCGGCGGCTCCGGCGGCGGATCAAACAGTGGCGGAAGTCCGTCGGGCGGCGGCGGAATGGCCGGCGGGGCTTCCGGCGGATCCACCGGTGGCGGATCAGGCAGCGGCTCATCGGGTGGCGGAACTTCCTCAGGTAGCGGCTCCACGCCAAGCAGCTCACACGGCCCCGGCGCTGATCCTGATCCAGGCACGCCGTCGGGCAATGGCTCTAACAACACCTCTGGCCGCACGTCTGGCAGCGGATCAAATAGCGGCGGCAATGGCGGCAACGCTGGCGGAAATTCCAGCGGCGGTTCCGCAGGCGCGCCAAACCAGGGCTCTCAACAACCAGGTGCTCAACAGCCCGGCAATCAAAACAACAATGGCAACGGAAATTGTGGGAACGGTAAGGGTAAGGGCAAAGGCAAGGGAAACGGCAAGACCTGCCAGAACAAGCCTTAATCGCCGAAAAGGGAATAGACGTTTAGGCGAACAAAAAAAAGCCGGGCGCAATGCCCGGCTTTTTTGATCTGCAATTCACCCTATTCCATCAGCGCCGGCACGTTCGCGCCGTCGCCGCCATCTTTTGGTTTGTCCGGACTATCCGGCTCCGGGATGTATTCAAATGCAAGCTTCGACTTGTCATTCTCATCCACAAGCACCTGCACCACGCCTCCGTTTTTCAGCGAGCCGAACAGGATTTCGTCCGCAATCGGCTTTTTGACATACTCCTGAATTGTGCGCGCCAATGGTCTTGCGCCCATTTCATCATCGAAACCTTTTTCCGCCAGCCATTTCGTCGCTTCTTCACTCAGCTCGAAGGTCACGCCGCGATCGGCAAGCTGCGCCTCAAGCTGCAGAACGAATTTCTCGACGATGCGGTTGATGATCGCCGGTGAAAGTCCTGCAAACTGGATTGTCGCATCGAGACGGTTTCGGAATTCCGGCGTGAACATCTTCTTGATCGCCGCTTCGGTTTCGTCCGTCTTCTTTCCGCCCGCGAACCCGATAGCGAATTGCGCTGCATCGAAAGCACCCGCATTAGTCGTCATGATGATGATGACATTGCGGAAATCGACCTTGCGGCCATTGGCGTCGGTGAGTTGGCCGTTGTCCATCACCTGAAGCAGGATATTGAAGATCTCCGGGTGCGCTTTTTCGATTTCATCAAGCAAAAGCACGCAATGCGGGTTCTGGTCGATAGCGTCGGTCAACAGCCCGCCCTGGTCGAACCCGACATAACCAGGCGGCGCGCCGATCAGGCGCGACACTGTATGGCGCTCCATATACTCGGACATATCGAAGCGCACGAGTTCGAGCCCCATGACGAGGCCGAGCTGTTTGGCGACTTCCGTCTTGCCGACGCCGGTCGGCCCGGCGAAGAGATAAGAACCGATCGGCTTGTTCGGTTCGCGCAGTCCGGCGCGTGAGAGTTTGATCGCCGCCGCAAGCTGGTCGATAGCTTCGTCCTGTCCGAAGACGACGCGGCGCAGATCTTCGCCAAGTTTGGCGAGACGTTCCGTATCGGATTTCGACACCGACTTCGGCGGAATGCGCGCCATCTTGGCGACAACTTCCTCAATTTGGCTTTCGCCGATGACTTTGACGCGCTTGTCTGCCGGAAACAGCATCTGCCGCGCGCCCGCTTCGTCGATCACATCGATAGCTTTGTCCGGCAGCTTCCGGTCGGTCATGTATTTCGAGGAAAGATCCGCCGCAGCCCGGATCGCTTCATCGGTGTATTCGAGCTTGTGATGCTTTTCAAAATACGGCTTGAGGCCGAACAGGATTTTGATCGTATCTTCTTTCGACGGTTCGACGACATCGATTTTCTGGAAACGCCGCGCGAGCGCGCGGTCTTTTTCGAAATGCTGGCGGTATTCCTTGTATGTGGTCGATCCCATGCAGCGCAGCCCGCCCGATTGCAATGCAGGCTTCAACAGGTTCGATGCGTCCATGGCGCCGCCGGACGTGGCGCCGGCGCCGATCACCGTGTGAATTTCATCGATGAACAAGATCGCGTCTTCGTGGTCTTCAAGTTCTTTCAAGACCGCCTTGATGCGTTCCTCAAAGTCACCGCGGTAACGCGTACCGGCAAGCAGCGCGCCCATGTCGAGGGCGTAAATCGTCGACTTCGCCAAAACCTCCGGCACGTCTTCATCGACGATTTGCCGCGCGAGACCCTCGGCGATCGCCGTCTTGCCGACACCCGGATCGCCCACCAGCAACGGATTGTTCTTGCGGCGGCGGCACAGCACCTGGATCGAGCGTTCCACCTCGGCTTCACGGCCGATCAGCGGATCGATCTTGCCGGCCCGCGCCTTGGCGTTGAGATCGACGCAGTAAGATTCAAGCGCGCTTTCCGGCTTTCCTTGCGCTGTCTCAGGCTCTTCCGACACGCCGCGCGGCGTGCGCGGCTGGCTCTCTCCATTGCGCTTGGCAATGCCGTGAGAAATGTAGTTTACGGCGTCGAACCGGCTCATATCCTGCGCCTGCAGGAAATGCGCGGCGTGCGATTCACGTTCGGCAAACAGGGCGACGAGAACATTCGCGCCGGTGACTTCTTCCCTGCCCGATGACTGAACATGAATGACCGCGCGCTGGATCACGCGCTGGAAACTCGCTGTCGGCTTTGCTTGCTCGCCGTTTTCGAGCGACAGATTCGCGAGTTCGTTTTCGATGAATTCGTAAAGCTGGCGGCGAAGCAGGTCGACATCGACATTGCAGGCGCGCATCACCGCCGCAGCATCGCGGTCGTCGGTCAGCGCCAGCAACAGATGTTCGAGCGTTGCAAGCTCGTGTTCGCGCTCGGTCGCAAGAGCGATGGCGCGATGCAGGGCTTCGTCGAGATTTCTACTGAAGGACGCCACTGGTTACTCCCGTTCCATCGTACATTGCAGCGGATGCTGGTTTCGCCGCGACAACTCCATCACCTGCGCAACTTTGGTTTCTGCGATTTCGTAAGTGTAAACGCCGCAGACGCCGATCCCGCTTTGATGAACATGCATCATAATCCGCACCGCTTCTTCGGGGTCTTTTTTGAATACGGCCTGTAAGAGCCACACCACGAATTCCTGCGGCGTGTAGTCATCGTTCAGGAGCAACACCTTATAGAGCGACGGGCGTTTGGTCTTGGGCGACGTCTTGGTGACGACGCCAACACCTTGTCCGGGGCCTTTATCACTATCGTGGTCGTTTTCCGTCATTTGTATCAATGTACCGTCACCTAAATACCCGTCGCAATGCTCGAATTGTCCTCATCACGTAAGGATCAAATTCATTCAAGACAGAATCACCATCATAATTCAGTAACTTCATAAAATTCCTAAAGCTCGAAAAGCTCATTTCACTTCTCTGACTCTTAGCGGATTGCAGGCGAGCTAATCTTAACATTTCCTATTGCCACATCGCGATTCTGGATAAATAATTACTTACTCTCATTCGTAATAATAAGGCCGTATCATGTTCAGATTCTTACTCTTTTTCGTTCTGGCGTCAGCGTTGGTTTGTAGCGCCCTACTCGGCGCTATGTGGTATCCTAATATTAAGCCGCTGCCTGTGAGCGAACCGGCTACGTGGTCGACTGGCGATGTAGAAATAGCAGGCTCTTTATTCAAGGCAGACGGCGAACGGCCAAGACCAGCCATTGTGTTCATGACCGGGTCCGGCGGCTCTCCCGCTCTCGAGATAGGCGTTGTCAGGGCCCATGTTCGTAATCTCACCGCTGCAGGTTACGCCGTGCTTGTTTTTGACCGACGAGGCACGGGCGCTTCGGGAGGTACTTTTCGCGATTGGACTTTCCAGGATTTGGCTTCAGACCTGAACGGAGCCTATGAATGGCTCGCAAAACAGCCCGGCGTCGATGCGGATCGAATTGGAACTGTAGCGATTAGCCAAGGTTGGTGGATTTCAGTTCAGGCCGCACAACAATCGGACATTAATCGGTTTATCGTCGGCATCGGAGCCCCCGCCACGACGCCTGCCGAGCAGGAAGAATGGGTCCTTGAGTCAGAAATGCGTAGTGCCGGTTTTAATGAATCGACTGCTCCTGCTATTGGCCTGTTGCGTATGAGAAATAATGTATTGCGCGGCACGGTTAGCAAAGAAGCGTACGAACATGAACAGACGGCTTACAATGATGAACGATGGTACATTACGCTAAAACACTGGTTCACTCTGGGAGATGGAAATCATCCTTATTGGCAGTGGTATCGGGGTATTTTTGATTACAACCCGGTCGATGATATTCGTGCGTTGAACGCTCCGCTAGCAGTCTTTCAAGGTGAAAATGATGTCCTTGTTGATCCCAAAAAAACAGTCGCAACTTATAATAAACTGGCGCGGGAAGGCGTTGATGTAGATGTTTTTTCTCTTCCCAACGTCGGACACGATTTAAGCAACCGAGTGACGTTGCCGATCCTGCACAACAAAGCATTTCCTCGACAATGGCCAAGACGCTATTGGAATGAATTGGAAAGTTGGCTGCAAACAAAAGGCTTTGCTGATTCATAGTATCAACTACAAATACAAAAAGGCCCGGCGATACGCACCGGGCCTTTTCACGCAACAGTTACTGATAAGAACTTACGGGCGGTAAGCCTGAATTTTTTCAACGAGGTCGCTGTAACGGGCCGAAAGCGGCTCTACGGCGTCTTTCGTGGTTTCTGACCAGATGTCAGCTACTTTGTTGATTTGACCGAGGTTTTTCTCGATCGACGTGCGAACGAAGTCGCTGTTGAGCTCAATCGCTTCCTGGACCGTTTTGGAGCCAGCAGCCGCTTTGGCGTTGGCGACGGTGTCTTCGAAAGCGGCTTTCGAGAATGCCGTCTGCTCGGCGGTCAGCTTTTCAACGCCTTTGGCGAAAGCGCCAGCCGAAGCCATGACAGCCTCAAGCGATTCTTTCTGGAAATCGGCGAAGGTGTTGAGGCCTTCGGCAAATTTTTCGTAGCCATCCTTGAATGATTCCGGGCTGAAAGCCTTGAAATCAAAGACGTCGGCGGCGGTCGCGGTTTTCTTGGTAGCGGCCATTTTTTAACTCCCTTGCGATTCTAATCGCTAAAAGCTTGATTCAATTACATTCTGTCTGTCAGAACGTCTTTTGTGCAATGCAACATATGGATGCCTCGGCCCCGCGTCAAGAACTTTTTTTGTGCGTTGCACAATTTTTATTTCAGCCAGATTCGTAAAGGCTTCGTTAACGCTCCATTTACCGTGATCGCTCATGATCCGGGCGTCGCGCGATCTGCGGCACGGCGTTTGCTCCCATACAGGACAAGCAGGCCAGAAATGGCCGGGCGGCGCGTCTTGGAGCGGGATTGGGCGAAAAAAAACGCTGATTTCCGGGGGGCGGCGTCTCTCGTATATTGATAAGTATTAACGAATGGGCGAGGCTCGCTTACATGGTCATGGCGTTTCGTAGCGTATCGTTTGTAGCTTTTATCCTGGCCGCCGCGTTCCTTTTAGCGACGCCGGCTTCGGCCAATTCCAAATATGCGGCCTATGTGATGCACGCCGATTCCGGCGATGTGCTGTTCGACCGCTATGCCGACGGGACCCGGTATCCCGCATCGTTAACTAAAATGATGACGCTTTATCTCCTTTTCGAGGCGCTCGAAGCGGGAGAACTGAAGCTCGATTCCAAGATTACCGTTTCGGCGCGCGCTGCCGGCCAGCCGCCGTCAAAACTGGGCGTCTCATCCGGTTCCACGATTGAAGTTGAAACGGCGATCAAGGCGCTGGTGATCAAATCCGCCAATGACATCGCCGTTGCGGTCGCCGAAGAACTTGCAGGATCTGAATGGCGCTTCGCCCAGGAGATGACGTCAAAGGCGCGCACGCTCGGCATGTACCGCACGACCTTTCGCAACGCCTCCGGCCTTCCAAACTCCAAGCAGGTGACAACCGCCAAGGACATGGCGACGCTCGGCCGCCGGGTGGTTCAGGACTTCCCGCAGTATTTTCATTATTTCGCGGACGAGAGTTTTACATGGGACGGTCGCACCTACCGCACGCATAACGCGCTGGTAAAAACCTTTGACGGCGCTGACGGTCTGAAAACCGGATATACGCGCCGTTCCGGCTTTAACCTCACCACCACTGCCGCGCGCGACGGCAATCGCCTGATCGGCGTCGTGCTTGGCGGTCGCTCATCGAGAACGCGCGACGCACATATGCGCAAAATTCTCGATGACGCATTCGCTGAAATCGAGAAAAAGCCGACGCTGATCGCCGCCCTGCACCGCAATAAGCCAAGCCCGCGGCTCAAGCCGACGCTCGTGGCTGCGATGGCCGCGAAGAATAACGCGGCGCCGACGATTGCATCCAACGAATCGCTGCGCGGAGAGATCATGACCGCCGCAGCGACGATAGAAGCGGGTGACGTCGCGCAGGAAGCGCCTGGCGGCGACAGTATTGGAACATTGATCGCGCTTGCTGAAACCGATGACTTTAATGAATTCGAACGCACAAAGCTTGCGTCGATCTACCCGACGGAACCGGGCTTTGTCGGCGAAGGCGATACCGAGGCAGTCGGTGAATTTGGCTGGAGCATCCAGATCGGCGCCTATTCGACAAAAGAAATGGCGCAAAAAGAGTTGGACAAAGCCGTTCGCAAAGTCGGCCTTAACGTCAACGCCATGGCGGTGCTGCCGACGCCCCGCGAAGACGGCACGATGCTCTATCGCGCGCGCGTGACAAAACTCTCGGAAATTGACGCTGCGGCGGCGTGCGAAACGCTGAAAGACAGGAAATTTTCCTGCTTTGTCGTATCGGACGGCGGGGGCGCTCCCGCTGGCGGCGTGATGAAACAGACCGTCAGATAAAAAAACGCCCCTTCGAGCTGATTACGGCGGACAACTTGCCGCCCCTTTACGCCGCTCCATACAATCGCATACTTTTTCCCGGAAACGCCGGAGAAAAAGATGTCGGATAATATAACAATCAAAGTCAGCGATGCCGCCGCCAAGAACACGCTTACAAGCACGGCTAAAGCCGCAGAACTGCGTGCGCGGGCAAGCGAGGATCTGGAAGGGTTTTGGGCGGAAATCGCCGGCCGTCTTGATTGGTCGAAACCATTCACAAATATCAGGGACGTTTCCTTCGACGCCGCCGATCTCCACATCAAATGGTATCAAGATGGCGAGCTGAACGCCTGCGTGAATTGCCTCGACCGGCATTTGCCAACACGCGCCAATGACGTCGCGATGATCTGGGAAAGCGACGACCCGGACGTACACAAGAACATAACCTACGCCGAGGCGTTTGAAGAAACCTGCCGCATGGCGAATGTGCTGAAGGCGCGCGGCGTCAAGAAGGGTGACCGCGTCGTCATCTACATGCCGATGATCCCGGAAGCGGTTTACGCCATGCTCGCCTGCGCGCGCATCGGCGCGGTACATTCCGTCGTCTTCGGCGGGTTTTCACCCGACGCGCTTGCGAGCCGGATTGAGGATTGCGGCGCGACGGCAGTGATCACGGCGGATGAAGGCGTCCGCGGCGGCAAGTCCGTGCCGCTGAAAGCGAATGTCGATAAAGCCCTCGCAAAGGCTGGAGACGTTCGTCTGGTCCTAACCGTCGAGCGCACTGGCGCCGACGTAGCGATGAAAGCGGGGCGCGACCTCTTCTGGCACGGCGAAGCGCGCGGCGATGTCTCTCCGGAATGTCCGGCGGAGCCGATGAATGCGGAAGATACGCTGTTCATCCTCTACACCTCCGGATCGACAGGCAAACCGAAAGGGGTTTTGCATACGACCGGTGGATACCTCACCTATGCGGCGTACACGCATGAGATGGTGTTCGATTACAAACCCGGCGAGATTTACTGGTGTACGGCGGATGTGGGCTGGGTCACCGGCCACAGCTATATCGTCTACGGCCCGCTTGCCAATGGCGCAACAACGCTGGTTTTTGAGGGCGTGCCGACCTACCCGGATGCGTCACGCTTCTGGCAAGTGGTCGAAAAACATAAAGTCAACGTCTTTTATACGGCGCCGACGGCGATCCGCGCGCTGATGCGCGAGGGCGAAGAGCCGGTCAAGAAAACCGACCGCTCATCATTGCGCCTGCTCGGCACGGTGGGCGAGCCGATCAATCCGGAAGCGTGGCTGTGGTATCATCGCGTCGTCGGTGACGCAAAACACCCCATTGTCGATACGTGGTGGCAGACGGAAACCGGCGGCATTATGATTTCTCCCCTGCCCGGCGCGACGGATTTGAAGCCCGGTTCGGCGACGCTTCCCCTGCCCGGCGTTTTTCCCGCGATTGTCGATACGAATGGAAAACAGCTGGAAGGCGCCTGTGAAGGCAACCTGATCCTGACGGATTCATGGCCCGGTCAGATGCGCACCGTTTACGGCGATCATCAGCGCTTCATCGACACCTATTTCAAAACCTATCCCGGCGCATACTTCACCGGTGACGGCGCACGCCGCGATGAAGACGGCTACTATTGGATCACTGGCCGCGTTGATGACGTTATCAACGTCTCCGGTCACCGCATGGGCACGGCGGAAGTCGAAAGCGCGCTCGTCTCTCATGCAAAGGTGGCTGAAGCCGCCGTCGTCGGTTATCCGCACGATATCAAGGGCCAGGGCATCTATGCCTATGTGACGCTGATGGAGGGTGAGGAACCAACCAGCGACCTTGAAAAAGAACTCTCCGATCATGTGCGCACCGAGATCGGCCCGATCGCCAAGCCCGATCTTCTGCACTTCACCCCGGCGCTGCCGAAGACGCGCTCCGGCAAGATCATGCGGCGGATCCTGCGCAAGATCGCCGAAAACGAGTTCTCGTCCCTCGGCGACACATCAACCCTTGCTGACCCCGGCGTGGTCGATTCGCTGATCGAGGGCCGCAAAAACCGCTGATCGGGAGGCTTCCCGCTCAAACATTATTAACAAAACGGAAACGCCGGGCCCATAATATGGCCAGCCAAGCAAGCCGGATGGGCCATGGGCGCTTTCGTTTCTGAAATCTCTACAGCGCGCCGCAGCGACTGGACCCTGCCGGTCCTGTCTTACGGCGCCTATGTGCTTGCGTGCATTGCGCTGTTGCATCCGACAGCGTTTGAGATGGCGCGATTGTGGCTGCAATCGTCCAGCCATCATCACGGCATTCTCGTTGCGCCGCTTGCTGTCTGGATGATCCTCGAACGTCCGCGCATTACGCCGGCAACAAATGCGGCAAGCATTGCGGCGGTATTTGCCGCATGTCTGTTGTGGCTCGCCGGCAATGCGGGCGGCGTTGCGCTGATCGAACAATTTGCATTCGTTAGCCTGTTGATCGCGGGTGCAGGCGTCATGTTCGGCGGACAGGCGCTGAAACAATGGGCGGCGCCATTGCTGTTCCTTTATTTCATGGTTCCCTTCGGGGCCGTGCTGGTCCCCCCGCTGCAGCAAATCACGGCAAGCGCCGTCGTCGCATTGCTCGGTGCAACCGGAATAAGCGTCAGCATAGACGGTAATTTGATACGCACGCCCGCGGGTTTATTCGAAATTGCAGAAGCCTGCGCCGGCCTGAATTTTCTGCTAGCCGCCTTGATGATCGCCAGTCTCTACGCATGCCAGTTCCTGCGCGCCAACCAGACGCGTCTCGCCTTTGTTCTGATCGCCGCAGCCGTCGCGCTGTTGGCCAATTTCCTGCGCACTTTCTTGCTGATTCTGATAGCAACGGTGACTGAAATGCGCGTCGCCGTGGGTCCGGATCACTTAGCCGTCGGTCTTGTGTTTTATGGTCTTGTTTTCTTCCTGCTTGTTTTTGTCGGGGAACGATTGCGCCGGCAGGAGAAAGCCGGACCGGAACGCACGCCGTCCATGATGTTCAGACCATGGCGCCCGATGATTGCGCTCCTGTCGCTGTTTCCAGTCGCCGCTTCCTACGCCTATGCAGGTTATGTTGTGAATGAACCCATCGAAAGGACCGCGCCTTTGACGCTGTCTCCGTTCAATGCGCCGGGCTGGCGTGTATTGAGCGCGCCGATAAACTGGCGCCCGGCGCTTTTGGCCGACAGGGTTTCAGGCGCAACTTATGTCCAGCGTGATACAACTGTTTACACGATATCCGGATTTTTCACGCATGACCGACGCGGCCGTGAAATCGTCAATTACCATAACCGCCCGTGGGATGGTGAAGATTGGCGCCGGATCGGAACGGCCGACGAAATGATCTATCTTTTCGGCGCGGCCCAGCGAACGCCGCTCGACCTTATCGCTGGTCCCGAGGGCCAGCGTCTTGCAGTCATCACGGCTTACTGGCGCGGCGAAGATGTTTATCTGGACCCGCACGCATTCAAAAAAGCACAGATGTTCGACAAACTGCGGGGCCGAAATCCGGAGGGCGGTATTGTTTTCATCGCCGCGACCTACCGGCGCGACCCTGCCGAAGCGCTTGCCGCCCTTCGGCCGTTTACGCACGAAGTGGAAGACTTTTCGTCATGGCGCATACGCAATGAAATCGGTATGCGCTGATCCATGTGCGGAATAGCCGGCATCTTCGATCTGAAAGGAAACCGGGACGTTGATCGTGCAGCGCTCCGGCGCATGACCGATGCGCTGCGTCATCGCGGGCCGGATGGCGAGGGTTTCTTTTACGCGCCTGGCGTCGGCTTCGGGCACCGGCGGCTAGCGATCATCGATCTCGAAGGCGGCGCGCAGCCATTCCACACTCAATCCGGCGGCGTACTTTCCACCAATAGCGAAATCTATAATTACGAAATGCTTGCAGCATCCTTGCGCAACGATGTCGATCTCAAAACACGCTCGGATACAGAAGTGCTGGCCGAGGGACTGGCCCGCGATGGCTCGGCATTCGTTCACGAACTGCGCGGCATGTATGCGTTTTCGTTCTGGCGTCCGCAAACCAGTGAACTTCTCCTCGGCCGCGACCGGTTAGGCGAAAGACCGCTTTATTATGCGGAGTCGAATGACGGATTTTTGGTTTTTGCGTCGGAGATCGGCGCGCTTATCGCTTCAGGGCTGATTGAAACAAGCTTAGACCCGCGCGCAATCGCCGATTATTTTTTCTACGGTTTCATTCCCGATCCCAAAACCATTTATCGCAGCGTTTACAAGCTGCCGCCTGCGCACTTGCTGAAAGCGCAAAGCGGCGCTCCCTTAAGCCTTGAGCGCTTTTGGCGGCCTGTCTTTGCTGACGCGCCGGCGCCGTCTTTCGAAGATGCTTCCGCCATATTGCGTGACAAACTGAACGATGCGGTTCGCGCGCAAATGATGTCGGATGTGCCGCTGGGCGCGTTTCTTTCGGGCGGCGTCGATTCCGCCAGTATCGTGTCCGCTATGGCAGAAACTGGCGGCGAAGTTGTCGCCTGCACGGTCGGCTTCGATGAAGCCACTCATGACGAGCGCGCCGCGGCCCATGAAATTGCATCAAAGTTTGGTGCTATTCATCATCAAGGCTTGGCGCTGTGCGACGCCACAACATTGATCGATAAAGTCGCCGCCGTCATGGGCGAGCCTTTCGCGGACTCATCGGCCCTGCCCTCCTATCTGGTCGCCGAGATCGCGCGCCAGCATGTAACGGTCGCGCTTTCCGGCGACGGCGGCGACGAAATTTTCGCCGGATACCGGCGCTATCCATTCTTCCTGAGAGAAGAAAAGCTGCGGCGCCTCACGCCCTCGCCGTTGCGAAAGCTGGTTTTCGGGCCGGCCGGCGTGCTTTATCCCAAACTCGACTGGGCGCCGCAGGCGTTGCGCTTCAAGTCGACATTTGAAGCTTTGGCTTTATCGAGCGCCGAAGGATACGCCTCAGCCGTTGCGATCAATCTGCCGTCACGGGTTTCACGCCTGTTGAATGAGGACTTCAAACGCTCGCTTGGCGATTACAATCCACATTCAGTTATCAGCGAAGCCATGAACGACGCCGGAACAGACGACCCGCTAGCGCGTGCGCAATATGCTGATATGATAACCTGGCTGCCGGGGCGGATGCTGACGAAAGTCGACCGCACATCCATGGCGCACGGGCTTGAAGTGCGCCCGCCGCTTCTGGACCATACGCTGGTGGAATGGGCCGGCCTGTTGCCTGCGCAATACAAACTGTATGGCCAGCAACAAAAGAGAATATTGAAGTCCGCCTATGCGCCACGCCTTGGCAGTGAATATGTAAACCGCAAGAAACAGGGCTTTGCGCCGCCCTTGTCCGATTGGCTGAGGCGGGAAAAAGACAACCCCGCGATGCGGCTCAGTACATCACGGCGCTGGCGCGAAAGCGGAGTTTTCAACGAAAAATTCGTCGAAAAAATGATCCGAGACCATCAGTCTGGCGCATCGGACTGCGCACAGGAACTGTGGAGCGTCATCATGTTCGATGCATTCCTCGGCGCTGCGAAAAACTAACGCCGCACCAATCGCCGCAGCCGGTTGCGCCATGTGGGACGCTCCAGCACCAGCGACGTCAGCGTAGTTTCCTGTTTGCCGAGCCGCTGTTTGTAATCCGCGTCACCCGCCAGCAAATCGTAGGTGTTGAACCTCGCGCTGGAATAATGCTGCGCCGCTATTGCATGCGCCACAAATCCCGGCGCAAGGCGATTATCCGTCTCATAGAGAAAACCGCTCTGGTAATTCATAACACGGGCGCCGTGTATCAGATTATAAAGCACGGCGATTGTTTGATCGCCTGCTTTCACTTCGAAGAGATGCGCGCATTGCGGCGATGCATCCCTTAATCGCTGGTGAAATGAAATGAAATGCTGGTTTTGAAATACGCTCGGAAGTCCCCGCGCTTCCCAGCTCGCTTTGTGGAGCGTTTCCATTCTCGCCCACACCGCATCGAAGGCATCGCCCGGTTCGATTATCCGGCCCTTCAACGCGCCGCGTTCCTCGTACAGACGCACAGAGCGGTTTATTTTTGTTTGCAGGGACTTGCTGAGACAGGCGTCAAATTTCCCCGCCGACAGATCGCACACATAAACCGGCTGCTCGTGCAAGATCCGGATTTGCAGATTGCGCTCCACGGCGGCGGCCTGCGCCGCACCTGTCATTTCAGGGCGCAAGTTTCGAAACACGAAAGCATCATTGCCTGTGACGACGTCAATCATTTTGCCGACCGCCTCAGATCGAATCCCAGACGGCGCTCCCTCTGCAACAAGAAAATCGGCATACTCGCCATAGACAGCGTCAAGCGCGGGGTCGCCGAACTCCTGAAACCAGACTTCCCGCAAGCCGAGAACAGGCGGCCGCTTTCGGGCGGCGGCGAACACGCCGAGCAGCAACAACTTCCCGCCGCGTCTCGCCTCGACTCTATGCAGGGCGGCGTTCCCGGGCGCGCCCCCGAGCCACGCATTCATCCACGCAGGCGACTGGAAAAAACTGGCGCCCGCAGAGCGGGAAAATAGCGCTGTCCAGTCAGCCAGAAACGCTGGCCGGTCTGTTATCGGGCGAACATCGCACTCAATCATATCCGCCCCGCACTTTCGAGATATAACGTACGGTGCGCATCCACCATGCGCTCAAGCGAAAACGCATCTTTGGCTTTGCGCCGGTTCGCGGCGCCGATCACCGCACGCGCTGACGGATTTTGCAGCATTTGCGCAAGCGCCTCAGCATACGCCGCGTCGTTTCCCGGCGGCGTGATGTAAGGCAGGTTTTCTTCAGAAACCATATCGGCGATATCGCCGACATTTGTTGCGACAACCGGAAGGCCGGTCGCCATCGCTTCCATCAGGCTGATGGGCGCCTGCTCCGTATTGGAAGAAAGTGCGAAAATATCGAAGCGAGCGTAAGCATCGCCGGGTGACGCTGTCGCGCCTGGCAAGGCAATGCGTTCGTCATTGCCTGCGAGGGACCCCAACACGCCTCTCTCAGGACCATCACCGATAATTTCAAGTCGCGCATTTTTATCACGGTCTGCAGATATGAATGCCTTGATCAGCCTCCCGTAATTTTTTTCCTTTCGCAAAGCCCCGAGCGATCCGACAACAACACCGCGGCCCGCTGGTTTTTCACCCGACTGCAGACGCCCGCCGTCAACGGCGTTCTTGATCAGACGCACCTGATCCGGTTTCAGTTTCCAGCGCACGGTTGCAGCCTGCTTCAATCCGTGGGATGGCACAACGACAACACTTTTGCTCAAAATCAGTCGCCGTGAAATATCGCGTTTCCGGTTTGCGCGTCCGTCAGTCTCATCGGCGCCGAAACCATCTTCAAAATGGATATGCGGCGCGCGCGCGCCCATCCGATTGGCGATCGCCGCTTCGATACTCCCCCAGTTATAGGTGCATAAAATATCCGGCACCGTTGTGTGAAGCAGTTTTCGAAAGGTGAATATGTTGGTCAGACTGAATCCGCGGGACTTTTCCATTTTGTAGGTGTTGAACTCGACTGGCGCATCTTCATCAAAAAGCGCGCGTGCGGAAATATCTTCATCAAGCGACAAAACCAGATGGCGAAATGCAGGGCCTAACCCGCGCGCGAGCGTCGCCAGCCGCGCCTGCTGCCCGCCATAAGCAAAGCTCGGGAAGACATGCAGCATCGTAATGCACTCTTCGCCCGCATTTTGTCTCGTCACTTCCATAGTGCTGATTTGACAGGTTTCGCGAGTGTGCGCAAAGGGTTGCCCAGCGCCTTCACAAGGGGAATAACTGGCGAAAAGAGAGCCCGCGCCATGACTGACGAAATTACCCTACGCAGCGAACTGAAGCCCGGCGACATCGGCCGTATCATAACCCTGCACGGCGAAGGCTATGAGCAGGAAGACGGCGAATTCGGGCTGACCTTTGAAGCGCATGTGGCGCGAACGGCAGCGGAGTTCATTCTCGATAACGGCGCGCGAGGACGGGTCTGGCTCGCCGAACGCGGGCGCGATCTCGTCGGCTGCGCGGCCATGGTCGATCGCAGCGACCGGGGCCAGCTGCGCTGGATTATTGTTTCGCCGGCGGCGCGGGGATGCGGCCTTGGCGACAGGCTGATCAGCGCCGCCATGGCGTATGCTGAAGAATGCGGGTTTCGGGAAGTTTTTCTCGAAACGACGCCGGGCCTTGATACGTCCATGCGCATTTATGAAAAACTAGGGTTCAAGATCATCAAGGAGGAATTTCTTCCCTTGTGGACGAAAGAACCGCTCGCCGTACAAGTCATGGCGAAGAAACTGAAATGAACGCAAAGCTAAAATGTGCGGTTATCGGCGCGGGCGCGGCCGGGGCCGCAGCGGCTTGCGCCATCGCCCGGCGCGGCGCTGACGTTCATCTGTTCGAGCAGTTTTCATTATTCCACGACCGCGGCAGTTCGCACGGTCCCACGCGGCTTTTCCGCACTGCGTATTTTGAACATCCGGATTATGTGCCGATCCTGCAGCGCGCCGAAAAACTCTGGCGCGATCTCGAAACGGAATACGGCGGTGCGCTCTATGACAAGACCGGCGTTCTGATGGCGGGCGCGCCGGACAGCGAGCTGATTGCTGGCGTCAATAAGGCTGCCGGCGACCATGGCCTCGATCTGGAAACGCTATCGCACGACCAACTTGCGGCGCGGTTCCCATGGTTTTCACTCGATGAAGACATGGAAATTTTACTGGAACATGACGCCGGTTATGTGCGTGCCGACAAGGCCATCGCAGCTTTTATCCGACACGCCAAAAAACATGGCGCGCAAATACATGAGCGCAAAAGGATAAGTACATGGCGTAAAAAATCGGACAAGCTTCTTCTTGAAGTAAACGGAGAGCGCCATGTCTTCGACCGGCTGATTATTGCGCCGGGCGCCTTTGCGTCATCGCTGCTCGGCGATATCGGCGCGCCCGTAAAACCCATGCGCAAGACGCTTTTCTGGACCGCCCCCGGAGACGACCGGTTTCATTGCACACATGGCTTTCTTCCCTTCGCCATTCAGCAATCGGACGGCAGATTTTACTACGGTTTCCCAGCTGTCGATGATGACGGTGTGAAAGTCGGCGAACACACCGGCGGGACGACAGTCGCCTCGCCTTCCGATGATCCGGCCGAGGCGCGCAAGCAGGACCGCAAGGATGTAACAGCGTTTTTGAAGCGCCATGCGCCAGGACTTCCTTCGGAGTTTTCAAAAGAACAAAGCTGTCTTTATGAAATGAGCCCCGACAGTCATTTCATTATCGACAAACATCCGGCGGACGAACGCGTGTCCTTCGCCATCGGTCTTTCAGGACACGGTTTCAAGTTTGCGCCAGCCATCGGCGAAGCGCTTGCTGACCTTGCCCTCAATGGTGAGGCGCGGCCCGATTTCGATTTTCTGAAATTTTCGCGGTTCAGCGGCTGATCACGACGCTTCGGCGAGAATGTCCGTAAACAATTCCGACGCTGCTGGTTCTGGGCTTTCCAATGAGAAGTCAGCCGCTTCCTTGACGATCGCTTTGAGTTCCTTGTCGATCTCTTTCAGCGCCGCTTCGTCGGCGTAATTGTTCTCAAAAATACGCGCTTCACACCGCTTCAAGGGATCGTTGTGCTCGCGCACGTCATCGACTTCCTCGCGCGTCCGGTATTTCGCAGGGTCGGACATAGAATGCCCGCGATAGCGGTATGTTTTCATCTCAAGGATGTATGGCCCTTCGCCGCCTCGTGCATGGTCCACCGCCTGACGTGCTGCTTCGCGCACGGCGAGCACGTCCATACCGTCGACTTCCATGCCCGGAATGCCGAACGCTGCGCCGCGGCGATATAAATGCGTGTCTGAGTGCGAACGCTTGACGCTCGTGCCCATGGCGTACTGATTATTCTCAATGATGAAGACGACCGGCAGCTTCCACAACTGCGCCATGTTCATGGCCTCAAACACCTGCCCCTGATTCGAGGCGCCGTCGCCGAAATAGGTAAGGCTCACGCTGTTATTGTCGCGATAACGGTTGGCGAAGCCGAGCCCAACGCCGAGCGGGATTTGCGCCCCGACAATGCCGTGCCCGCCATAGAACTCCTTTTCCTTGGAGAACATGTGCATCGAGCCGCCCTTGCCTTTGGAATAGCCGCCCTCGCGCCCCGTCAGCTCGGCCATGACGCCCTTGGGGTCCATGCCGCAGGCGAGCATGTGTCCGTGATCGCGATACCCGGTGATGGTCTGGTCGCCCTCCTGCTTGACAGCCTCAACGCCGACAACCACCGCTTCCTGACCGATATACAGGTGACAGAACCCGCCGATGTGACCCATGCCATAAAGCTGGCCCGCGCGTTCCTCGAACCGGCGGATCATGAGCATGTCGCGGTAGTATTTTAAGAGCTCGTCTTTTGTCGCAGTGAGATTGGATTTGGCGGATGCGTCAGCGGCCATCTTGGGTCTCCGGAAAATTCGGCCCTCTAATACGCGGAGAGCCGCCCGGCGACAAGTTGTGAAGAATATCAGCGGTCTAGTCGATCCGGCTATTTCTTTGGCTGATCAAGCAGCCTGTCGAGCTCGCGGCGTGGCACCACAACATCGCCTTCGCGGGAATAGCCGAGAATAGTGCGGATGCGCTCATCCAAGAGATCCGGATCCAGCGACTTTGAATTCAGCAAGTCCGCCTTCTGCTCGAGCGCTTTTCGGCGTGTCTCCAGTCCGTCCAGCTCCGCGGACTTAGCTGCGGCTTCACGCTCCAGCTGGGCGAGGCTGCGGTAGCCGGTATCGCTGGCGACCGCGCTGTAGAGCATGACGGCTGTCAGACAGAGCACCAAGGCCGGAAACGCGATGTCGAGAAGGAACTGGCTACGCAACATGATTTTTTCATTCTTTTCAGTTGCGTTTCAAAAGAATCAAACTTGATTAATGAAGTGTTAATGAGTGAAGATCTTGCCGGATTCGCGGCGCCATCTCCGGATGTAGCAGGTATCGCTAACTGATTAATATTTCAGGCCAGTAATTTCATTAACTATGAAAGATTGCAGGAATCTTGCACTTGCATGGTTTACGCCGCTTCGGATGCCTCTAGAGTTTGCCCTACCGGACGCGGGCAAGGGGGAGGCCCGAGCATCCCATTATTGCCTGCCGTCTCATTTTAAATGCGATGGAGGTACTTCTCATGAGACTAAAAAATATCCTTGCTGCAACGGCCGGCGCCAGCCTGTTGCTTACTGGCGCCGCCCAAGCGGATGACCTGCAAGCACTTGCGGATGAAATAAACGCCAATCTGGAGGCGGCAGGCGCAAATTACCGCGCGGAGTACGCTGAAATATTGACCACCGCGGACGCAGGAGAAGCGGTAGCCATGCGTTTTTTCAATGACAGGGGCAACAAGCAGCTACCGGCGGACTTCGTTCCTGGCGATACGCGCCGCGCATGGAGTTCTGCGGACGGCAATACGCTGACTTGGACACGCGATGCACAAAATACGCTGGATGTAACAGCTGCTGACCAATCTGCTGCTATCGCAAACGCGATGGCCACATGGGAAGATCAAAAATGCTCGGCTCTAGGGCTTACTGGAGGCGACATTGCCGCCATAACAGGCGTTCTTTTGGGACAATCCGGACCAACAGCTGACGTCATGCACAACGGGTTTTACCCGCCAAACCTGTTTGCGGCGACTACGTTGGCGGTAACGGTTACCTTTACTTTTATCAATCCTGATAACTCGCAAACCGACATCAACAATGACGGATTGCCAGATACAGCCTTCAGGGAAATTTATTATAATGATGGATTTGCCTGGGCTACGAATGGCGGAAGCATCGATATTGAAACCGTCGCGCTGCATGAGGCTGGGCATGGATTGAGTCAGGCGCACTTCGGCACTGCATTCATGGACAGCGGTACCGGTAAGATACATTTCGCGCCTCGCGCCGTCATGAATGCTGCATATTCTGGCGTTCAGCACGACATTAAAGGGACCGATAAAGGCGGCCATTGCAGCTTGTGGGGTGACTGGCCCAATAACTAATTCATTGTGATGTCACAAGAAAACCGCCGGCTATTACGCCGGCGGTTTTTTTATTTCGCTAAATCCAGCGCAAGCGCCTGGTCACATCGGCGTTCGAGCGCCGCCTCTTCCGACGGCGCAAACCCGAATTTTTCGTAAAGCCCGATGGCTTCTTCGAGGACGCGCGCCGTCTGCAATTCGATGCGCGTAAAGCCAAGATTACCTGCAGTTTCGATGGCGTGCTTGAGCAAGCGCTTGCCATGCCCACGCCCGCGGGCAGACAACTTCAGATACATCTTGCGCAGCTCGACGACGCCATTCCCCATCGACGCGAGACCGACAGTGCCGATAATTTCTCCGTCCGCCGTTTCCAGCACGTCAAACGCGCCGTCGGCATAAAACCCTTCGAGATCATCGAGATCCCTGTCGGTCGTTTTCGGCGCCGGTTCGAGGTCGTATTCATTGAGAACGGCGAAGATCAACGCGCGCACCTGTGCACAGTCAGCATTGGTCGCAGGCCGGATGACGGGCGCGCTCAACTCACATTACCTCAATAACGCCGAACGTCCGGCGTAAATCGCCGTGTCGCTAAGCTCTTCCTCAATCCGGAGAAGCTGATTGTATTTCGCCAGACGGTCCGAGCGCGCGAGCGACCCCGTTTTGATCTGACCGCAGTTTGTGGCCACCGCGAGATCAGCGATGGTCGCATCTTCTGTCTCGCCTGAACGGTGGGACATCACCGCCGTGTAGTGCGCGCGATGGGCCGTATCGACCGCGGCGAGCGTCTCCGTCAGCGTGCCGATCTGGTTGACTTTGACGAGGATCGAGTTGGCGCAGCCCTTTTCGATGCCTTCGCGCAGCCGTTTTTCATTCGTGACAAACAAATCGTCGCCGACGAGCTGGCATTTGTCGCCGACAGCTTCGGTCACCGCGCGCCAGCCGTCCCAGTCGTCCTCGGCCATGCCGTCTTCGATGGAAATAATTGGGTAGCGCGCGACGAGATCGGCGAGGTATTTCGCCATGCCGGCGCCGTCGAGCGACTTGCCCTCGCCTTCGAGTTCATACTTTCCGTTTCTGTAAAACTCCGTAGACGCCGCATCGAGCGCGATGAATACGTCTTCCGCCGGACGGTATCCTGCGGCTTCGACCGCTTTCATGATGAAACCCAGCGCTTCATCCGTGGATTTAAGACCGGGCGCAAAACCGCCTTCGTCGCCGACATTGGTGTTGTGTCCGGCGTCCTTCAGGCCTTTCTTCAGCGCGTGAAAAACTTCCGCGCCCATGCGCAACGCATCGGCGAACGTCTCCGCGCCGAGCGGCATGATCATGAATTCCTGAATGTCGATGGGATTGTCGGCATGGGCGCCGCCATTGATGATGTTCATCATCGGCGCTGGCAGAACACGCGCGGAAACACCGCCCACATAACGGTAAAGCGGCAGCGCCGAAGCGTCGGCCGCCGCTTTGGCCGTCGCCAGCGATACGCCCAGAATCGCGTTGGCGCCGAGACGGCTTTTGGTTTCCGTGCCGTCAAGCGCGATCAGGGTTTCATCGATATGGGTCTGGTCTTCGGCATCGAAGCCCGAAAGCGCGTCGAATATTTCGCCGTTTACCGCATCGACGGCCTGCCGGACGCCCTTCCCGCCATAGCGCTCGCCGCCGTCGCGAAGCTCGTGCGCCTCGTGTGCGCCGGTCGAGGCGCCAGACGGGACTGCCGCACGGCCCATAGAGCCGTCCTCCAGCGTGACATCGACTTCCACCGTCGGATTACCCCGGCTGTCGAGGATTTCACGGGCGAAGATATCGACAATGGCGGTCATGAAAGAGGCTCCGTAAGAAATTACAGAGCTTCTATACAGCGGACGCGTTCACAGGCAACGGCGCCTGGGCGAGTTATTCGCTCCGCTCCGCAGCCTCGAAATCGTCGTTTTCACGGCGTCTCGAGTTGTCGTCGCGCTGGCGGACGGGCGGCGCCGTTCTGCGGCGCGGCGGCGGTTCTGTCTGTGACGGCGGTTCTGTCTGTGGCGGCGGCGCAGGCGGTGAGGATTGTTGCGGCGGGGGCGATGCCGGTTCGCGTCTCAGAGGCGGCGCCATGCGGCGTTGTGGCGGCGGGGTTGTGTTTTCGCCCCGACCGCCGCGATTTCCGCCATCGCCGCGGCCCCTGCGTCCGGGCCGGTCGCCATCATCGTCGCCGCGCCGTCTGCCGCCGCGATCGCCGTCCCCGCGAGGGCGCCGGTTTCCGTCTCCATCGTGACGGCGACCGCGCCAGGGGTGATCGCGATAGCGCCAACCCGGTCTTGGCTGGCTGTAGCGCGGATAGCGTTCGAAATAGGTGAAATCGAAATAATATCCGCTGCCCGGGCCCCAATAACCGTAACGCCCGTACCACGGCCAGCCATAGCTGCTCGATGCGTACGCGCCGCCCGAATAGGAGTAAGCATCATAGGCGTCCGCAAAACACCGGTTCGCTTCTGCTTCGCAGTCTGCGTGACAGGCACGGTAGTCTCCCGGATATGCAGAAAATTGCTCGCAGTACCTGTAGCAGGCGACGGCATCGCTATCGCAAACGGCGAACGCTGACTGATAGGGGTAGGTAACGCATCCCGTGAGAAGTAAAAAAGACGCCGCCAACAGGATTGCGCCGAACGGGCGGGTGAACAATCTGATCCCCATGGTTTCCCTCGTCGGCCCCACAGCCTTAGTTACCATAAGCGTTTGTTCCCCCAAAATGCAAACGCCGCCCAACAGGGCGGCGCTCAGAATCGGGTATGAAAAGGCGGCCTAGTCGTCCTGCGGCTCCAACACCTGCCGGCCGCGATATTTGCCGGTTTTCAGGTCGATATGATGCGGACGGCGTAACTCGCCAGAATCCTTGTCCTCGATATATGTTTCACCACGCAGGCTATCGTGGCTGCGACGCATGCCGCGCTTTGCGCCGGTAACTTTCCGCTTAGGAACGGCCATTTTAAACCTCTATAGAACGGGGCCTTGAAGGCTGAGGCCCTCAGGCAATCAATCAGGAGCCCGGTCGTCTAAGCCAGGATGGGCCCCATTGCAAGGCCTGGAAAAGCGATAATTCAGCTGAAGACCGGATTACCAGCCAGTTCACATTTCAACGTATCTCTTTCAATGGCTGGAAACGCGGGGCGGCTATGCTAAGAATGACATTCGGGGTTCTATCGGGATGATTTCTTTGCGTAAATCCACGCCGCTACTGGCAGCCGCTGCGTTATTTTCAATGTTCGCGGGTTCGCCAGCCTATGGCGAAAGTCCGGGCGAAGCTGATGGCGGCGTTCTTTCGCAGCCAGCGGCGATCAACACTACGCCTGAGGCATTCATCGACCTGCTGGCCGCGGAATTTTTCGAGGATAAATTGCGGCTGGCGCAATCCCGCCGGGTCGAGGCGGAAACGGCGCGGCAATATCTTGCGCTATCGCAAGCAGAGCGGAAAGCATTTCGAGAAGCAAGGAAGCGCGCCTGGAGCCATATGAGCGTGCAGGAGAAATCAGTTCTGCGGGGCGCGAAGCACCCCCGTTTCGCGAATCTCACCGAAGCGCAAAAGCAGCCATTCCGCCAGATCGCATTGCAAGATCTCGGCATCGTCAATGCCGCGCCCGTGGCGCTTCTCGACGGCGAAATCTAGAAATCAAAGCTAGGCTTGCGGACGGGCCCGATGTGTCGCGAGATACTCTCGCGCCAATTTTTGCGCCTCGGCAACCTCTTCTGGCGACATTTCGTTAGCTAGTTCTGCACGATAAGCGCGGGCTTCAAGATTGCCCTGCATCGCAGCGAGATTGAACCATTTATGCGCCGTGATGAGATCGAACGCGCCGGTCTCTCCGCCCGTCGAAGCTTCAAGCCCCAGCCGGTACATTTCTGCGTCACTCAAAAACGGCTCGATAGCATCGAGCGCTTCTACATCCATGGCGATTGTCATGTTGCAGCCCCTTGTCTTTTCCCCGCCGCACCCACGCGAGCGGATTAACCATGACAAGGATGAAAGGCGCGAGGCTAAAATCCGGTTAATGCGGCATTAGCCAAACGTTTAGGTTTTATAAATGGTTTGTTAATTCTTGTTTTTAGTTTTTATACGGAAAGAATATTCGCCGGCGCATCTGTTTCAAATACGCCGGCTTTTACATCTCAAGAATCCGGGTTTTCGATTTTTGAAAGTTTTTCGAAATCGCCGAGGCCACAACCGCCTCGCTCAGTTCCGAACGCATCCAGCACTCTTATCGTATCGCCTCTGCACATCCGCGATGCAGTACTCTCATGCACATAACGCTGTTCAAATTCGAGACCGGCGCATCTGCCGCTCAGTTCGTTCAGATACATTTCACCATTTCTCATTTCCACGAGCAGCGTATAATCATCCACCGCATCGGTATCCTCAACATTCCTTAAAAGAACACAGGACACCGCCTCGCCCGTCCGCTCATATTGCGACAGCATTTCTTTCGCCTTGTCGCTCTCACGCCCGAGAAGCAACGCGCCGGCGCTGGTCGTCATTACAATCAATGCGGCGGCGCTGATAAACAATTTAGTGGATAGGGTTCTCATCTTTTATGTCCTTTAGGCGTTAGCAATTTCCATCGGGGAAACACGCTTACCGCGCCTCGATTCGCTCAAGTTTTTCAAAACTGTTCAGACCGCAGGATCCCTCGGTCAAGCCCGTAGTGTTATCAACTACCGTGATGATCTCATTGCGGCAAAGCTGCCCAGTCGTAATCGTATACTGCAGCCGATTGCCGGCCCATTGCGCGCCATTGCATTTTCCAGAGACCTTGTTGAGGTAATAATTGTTTGTCGAAACACGCACCAGCAAATGGCGCTCATCAAGCGCAGTTATTGATTGGATGCGCATCACACTAAGGCAATTCTCAGTTTCACCGGTCGCCTCAAACTGCGCGAGACGTTCCGCAGCGCGTTCTGAAATTGCGCCATCGTCAGACGCAGCAGTAGCGCAACCTGCTGTCGCTAGTACAGCGCCACAAGCAACCACCACTATATGTTTCATATTCACTCCTCCGGACGCCCCAGCCAAGTGAAGACTTTATAACCAATTCGATACCGTTATCGGCATCACGATATGATGATTTGCCCTCACCTTTCTTAGATTCCAATCAATTCTGCGAGAGCCGTATTAAAGCTGGTATCCTGCAGTGGATTTTGAAATTTCGATTTCATCGGCGTTCATATCAGCCTCAATATCGCCGAATAGCGGAGTTGAAAGATACCGCTCGCCCGTATCGGGCAGCATGGCGAGAATATTTGTTCCCTTCGCCGCCGATTCCGCGATTTTCATGGCGCCCATAAATGTCGAACCGCCGGAAATGCCGGTGAAGATGCCTTCTTTCTGAGCCAGCAACCGGGACCATTTCATTCCTTCAGGCGGAGGGGTCTTGATTATCTGATGGATCACGCCTGAATCGACCGCTTCCGATGTGATCTTTGGAATAAAGTCCGGGCTCCACCCCTGTATTGGATGCGGCGTCCATGCCGGGTGCGATGCTGCTGGGCTGCCGTCGCTATTGCGCTCCTGTGCGGCTCCACTTGAAAGCATCGCGGCATCCGGCGGTTCGCAGACGATGATTTTCGTATCCGGGCTTTCTTTTTTAAGAACCCTGCTAACGCCTGTGAGTGTGCCGCCGGTGCCAAAGCCCGTCACCCAGTAATCGAGTTTCTGACCTTTGAAATCATCCATGATCTCGCGGCCAGTCGTGCGCTCATGCATGTCGGGGTTGGCTTCGTTTTCAAACTGGCGCGTTAGAAACCAGCCGTTTTTCCTTGCGAGCTCCTTTGCTTTCTCCACCATGCCGGTGCCTTTCGCCGGCGCCGGCGTTAAAATCACTTTGGCGCCGAGGAAGCGCATAAGCTTGCGCCGCTCGACCGAAAAACTTTCCGCCATGGTGACGACCAGCGGATACCCTTTCGCCGCGCAGACCATGGCAAGGCCGATGCCGGTGTTGCCGGATGTGGCTTCAACAACCGTTTGACCGGGTTTGAGATCACCGGATTTCTCCGCCGCCTCGATGACGCCGAGCGCGAGGCGATCCTTCACCGACCCTAACGGATTGAACGCCTCGAATTTTACGAACAGGTTTACGCCTTCAGGCGCGAGGCGGTTGATCCGGATGACCGGCGTATTGCCGACCGTGCCGAGGATTGAGTCGTGTTTCATGGGTTTCTCCTTGGAATTCGTCGCCTGTCTTGTTCACCCTTGATGATAATGACTGTCACACCTGAAAGCGATGGCGCGGCGCCGAACGCCTATCCCGGCCCAGGCTATTCAACATCGCCATCGCCTGCCAGCTCTTTCAAAATAACATACCAATGATCAAGGCCGTCATAGAATGCGTCAACCGAAAGACGCTCATTAAGCCCGTGCGCGAACATATCGTCCGGCTTCGACCATGCACCGGAAATGGCGACCGTATCATAGCCCTTGGTCCGGTAGTGCATGCCGTCAGTGCCGCCCGATTCCATATACGGTATGACAGGCGCGCTGATGCCGCGAGCGCTCAGCGCAGACGTTATTGCGGATAAAACTTCCGGGCGCAGGGCTGATTCCGGGCTTTCTGTGACATCGGTCATAAGCTCGAACCGGATATTTTCATTATCGACAATATCCTTGAGGGTGGCTTCGGTGTCTGCTGCGGCGACGCCGGGGAAGATGCGGCAGTTAATCGTCGCCGTCGCTGATTGCGGCAAGGCGTTTTCCGCATGACCGGCGCGCAGCATGGTGGCAATACAGGTTGTGCCGGTTGTCCCGACCGTTTCAGGGTTTGAGCGCAGAACCCGGATTGCTTTTTTATTCTTGGGGTTTTCGGCAAACGCAATCATGGCTTCACCGAGCGCACCCGGCGTTACCTGTCCAGCGGCGCCAAAATAAGCGCGCGTCAGTTCCGTCGCTTGCACGGGAAATTTATGCGCCTCTATTTTCTTCAGCGCATCAGCGAGCTCATAGATCGCGTTATCGTCGCGCGGCCGGGATGAGTGTCCGCCCTGATTTGTAACCGTCAGCTCGAATGTAGCGTATGTCTTTTCCGCGCCTTGTACGGAAAAAAACAACGGCGATCCGTCGGGAGCCAAAACGCCGCCCCCAGCGTCGCTGTTCAAAACGAATTCCGGATCGATATTATTGGCGACATATTCCGCCTGCGCCCGGGTGGAGATCATGCCGGTTTCTTCATCGCCGGAAAAAACAATGACCAGGTCGCGGCGTGGCGTCCATCCTTCTTTTTTCAACCGGATGAAGGTCGCAACCAGATTTGTGATGCCATATTTATTGTCTATCGTGCCGCGCCCGAAGAAATAGCCGTCTTCTTCTGTCAGCGTAAACGGCGGGCGTTCCCAATCTTCGGGCAGCGCATCCACCACATCCATATGCCCGAGCAAAACGATCGGCTTTTGCGCACTCTCGCCTTCAGCGCGGTAAAACACCATGAGCCCTTGGGTATGTTCGCCTTCGCTATCGTAGTCCGTGATTTGAATATCATCATCGGCAAATCCCGCGGCGCGAAGTTGATCAGCCAAATAGCTGACCATTGCCGGCACCTGTTCGTGCCCTTTCGCCGTTCTGAACGAGATGACCTTCTCATAAATATTGCGAGTCATTTGTTCATGGTCAGAAAGATCGCGCGCCATCGCCGGTGATGCGATGGCAAGCATCGCGGCGGTGAAAAGCAGAATAGAGCGTATAGTCATGGAGCATCCCCTTGCCAGAATCGATATCCGAGGTTTCTGGCGGCGGAGATTAGCGGGTTTCGGCGGAATGTCAGTCTCGCCGTCTCAACTTCCTCAGTTGGGGAAACAAAACCCTCTGAGATCAGGGATTTGAACGGGCTTGCCTATTCGACGCCGAGCTTTTTCTTCAAAATCTCGTTCACCGCCTGAGGGTTGGCCTTGCCGCCGGAGGCTTTCATCACCTGGCCTACAAACCAGCCCATGGTTTTCGGCTTTTCCTTTACCTGCTCAACCTGTTTTGGGTTGGCTGCCATGATTTCGTCGATGATCTTTTCGATGGCGCCAGTGTCGGTCACCTGTTTGAGCCCGCGCTTTTCAACGATGCCGGATGGCGCGCCGGTTTCCTCGCCTTCGAAAATGAGCGCAAAGACATCCTTGGCGATCTTGCCGGAGATCGTCCCGTCTTTGATCAGGCCGATGAGTTCGCCGAGCTGCGCTGCGGAAACCGGTGTTTCCTCGATGGTTTTGTCGGCCTTGTTGAGCGCGCCGAACAAATCGCCCGTCACCCAATTCGCTGCAAGCTTGCCATCGCCGCATTTGGCGACTTCCTCGAAATAGGCGGCGCTCGCCTTGTCGGCGGCGAGAACGGACGCATCGTAGGGCGAAAGACCATAGTCTTTCATGAAGCGATGTTTCTTGATGTCAGGCAGTTCCGGCAGGCTCGCCCTGATTTCTTCGACCCACGCCTGATCGAATTCGAGCGGCAACAGATCCGGGTCCGGAAAATAGCGGTAGTCATGCGCATCTTCTTTCGAGCGCATGGTCCGTGTCTCGCCGGTTTTCGGATCGAACAGCCGCGTTTCCTGATCGATGGTTCCGCCGCCTTCCAGAACTTCAATCTGCCGGCGCGCTTCGAAATCGATTACCTGCCTGGTAAACCGGATCGAATTGACATTCTTGGTTTCCGTGCGCGTGCCGAGATGTTTGAAATCGCCCGTCTCTTTAAACTTCTCATAGCTTCCCGCGCGGCATACGGAGACGTTGACGTCCGCGCGCATGGAGCCTTCCTCCATATTGCCGTCACAGGTTCCAAGATAACGCACGATGGAGCGCAGCTTGGAGAAATACGCGGCGCCCTCTTCTGCTGTGCGCATGTGAGGCTTGGACACAATCTCCATTAGCGCGACGCCGGAGCGGTTGAGATCGACGTAGGACTCTTTCGGCGCGAGGTCGTGGATCGACTTGCCGGCATCCTGTTCCAGGTGAAGCCGCTCAATGCCGACTTTAATGCTCTCCCCGCCGTCGAGTTCCACCTCGATCTCGCCCTCGCCGACAATCGGGTCCTTGTACTGCGAGATCTGATAGCCTTGCGGCAGGTCGGGATAGAAATAATTCTTCCGGTCGAAACGCGACCAGGTGTTGATCTTGGCGTTCAAGCCCAAACCGGTGCGGATTGCCTGTTCCACGCAATATTTGTTGATGACCGGCAACATCCCCGGCATGGCGGCGTCAACGAGGGAGACATTCTCATTCGGCCCGGCGCCATATTCGGCGGAGGCGCCGGAAAACAGCTTCGATTTCGACGAGACCTGCGCATGGACCTCAAGTCCCACGACAACCTCCCAGTCGCCGGTTGACCCCTGCAGCAGTTTTGTCGGCTCGCTCATCGTTTCTGTCCTGTCGGCAATTTCAGGCGGTTTTGCCCCCGCTTCGCGCCGGTTGCAACCCGCCTTCCGCCCTTTCGATCACCCGCTGAACCGCGCGATGCAGCCGCCGCGGATATTGCAGTTCCAGATAATGGGTGCCGCCGGGCACGATCTCGAGGCGCGCCTTTCCATCGGGCAACGCCTTCATCAGCGTTTCGGCGTTGGAGCGCGGCACCAGCGCATCGAAATCGCCATGCAGGACTTCGACCGCGCCGCTCATGCCTCTCAGTGATTCCAGCAGCGGCCCGATCTGCGCGCGACGCCCGGCAATCTCGGCGCGCACTTTTTGCCAGCGGTTCGGCACATAAGGCTCGATGCCTGTCTCGCCGCCAAGCTCTTCAAGCTTCAGCGCATAATCATGCGGCTCGTCGATCAGCGCTGCGACGGTCACCGCGCCGAACACATGGTCGGGAAAATCAAGCGCGGCTTTCAGCGCCAGTTCGCCGCCATATGAAACGCCGAGCGTGACCACTTTCTTGTCGCCGAATTCACCGCCAGGCAGAAACGGCTTGATCGCCGCCACCTGTTCATCGAATGACGTCACCGCGTCAGCATGGCCCTTGCCAAAACCGGGGCGCGAAACCACCACGACATCGAGCCCCGCCGGCGCCGTGCGCAAAAACCGCGTATAGAGAAGCTTGTTGCAGGGCGTGCCGGGGAACACCACCAGCCGCCAGTCTCCCTCAGCGCGCAGGTGAAACGCATCTGTTTCAAGCGGCGCTGACAGCGGCGCCGTGTAGGTAATTTCCCGAAACCGGCCGAACATGCCTGCCTTCGCGCTGATCGAAAAAGTTAACGTAGCCAATCGTTTGGCCGCTGACGAGATGCCGGGCCAAATTGTAACCGGGGTGATCCCCTGTTAGACTGGTTGTTCCGGGGGGAGACAGATCGAAACACGAGGTGCAGTGCCCGGTGTCCGTAGAACGCATTGAGACAATAAGGGATTTGAAAATCCTCGCCCGCTCTGAAACCAGAGGGTTCCAGTGGCCGACCCTTGTTTTTTCCTATCTGGTGATCGGCATGACGCTCCTCGGCATCTGGGCGGGCGCGTCCGGCGTTGTTCCCTTGTGGGCGGCGATGTTCTGGAACGCTTTCTGGATGGCGCAGGGCTATACCGCCGCGCATGAGTGCGCCCACCGCAACCTCAACGGCAAGCACCGGCATTTGAACTGGCTCAATGATTTCTTCGGCATTGCCGGATTTTCGTTCACCCTGCATTCCTACACCGTGCATTGTCACGTCCACCGCCTGCATCACGCCCACACGAACGATCCCGAACGGGACGCCGACGCATGGGTTTCAGATGCGCCGAACCTGCCGTCGGCGATCTTCCGCTCGCTGATGTTCTATTTTCATACCAGCTATTTCATTTTCAAGATTTTCCCGCTGGTGCAGAACAAGCGGAAGTTCATCATTCGCGCCGTGATTGAAACAGCGGTTCCCTTCGCGATCATCATTGCGTTCGCGGCCATGGGTTACTGGCGCGAGGTGTTGATGCTCTCGGTCATCCCGACCATTCTGGCCTTCGCACTGGTGAGTTTTTTCATCGACTGGATTCCGCATCACGTTGAGGACAAGTCCGATGTGATGAAACAGACGCTGATCCAGAAGCCGTCAAAAAGCTTACGCGGGAAATTCTTCTCGTGGGTCTATGGCTTTCACAATTACCATCTGATCCATCATCTCGCGCCGAGCATTCCGTGGTACGCGCAGGAGCGCACCTTCGCGAAGGCGGAAAACTTTCTGCGCGCCAACGGCGCGCGCGTGAGAGAAGCGGACGAGGCGTTTATTCCCACCAGACTTGCGGCCGCTTCGTAGCGCCTGCCGCCTGTTCAATGGCGTACATGCCCTTGAACATGGTTTCCTCGTCGAACGGACGCGCGAGGAGCTGTAGCCCGAGCGGCAGACCCTGCTTGTCATAACCCGCCGGCACCGACGCGCCGGGCAGCCCCGCAAGGTTTCCGGTGACGGTGAAAACGTCGTTCAGATACATCTGCACGGGGTCGGATGTCTTCTCACCGAGCCCGAACGCCGCCGACGGCGCAGACGGCGTCAGGATCAAATCGACCTTTGAGAACGCCTCAGTGAACTCGTCGAAAATCCTCTTCCGCACTTTCTGCGCGCGCAAATAGTAGGCGTCGTAGTAACCCGCCGACAAAACGTAAGTGCCGATCAAAATCCGGCGCTTCACCTCGTCGCCGAAACCTTCCGCGCGGGTGTTTTCATACATCGACAAAATATCGTCGAAGTCTTTGGTGCGGTGGCCGTATTTGACGCCGTCATAGCGCGCGAGGTTGGATGAGGCTTCCGCCGGCGCGACGATGTAATAGACCGGCAGCGCGTATTTCGTCAGCGGCAGGGAGATATCGACAATCTCGCAGCCGGCGTCTTTCATCCAGTCGATGCCTTGCGCCCACAATTTTTCGATTTCATCGGGCATGCCGTCGATGCGGTATTCTTTCGGCACGCCGATCTTCATGCCCTTGAGCGACGCGCCGAGCGCCGCCTCATAATCCGGAACCGGACGATTGATGCAGGTGGAGTCTTTCGGATCGTGCCCCGCCATGGACTTCAGCATGATCGCAGCGTCGCGCACGTCCTGCGCCATGGGCCCCGCCTGATCGAGCGACGACGCGAACGCGACAATGCCCCAGCGCGAGACGCGCCCATAGGTGGGTTTGACGCCGACCGTGTTGGTCAGGGACGCCGGCTGGCGGATCGACCCGCCCGTGTCCGTCGCCGTGGCCGCCGCGCAAAGGCGCGCCGCCACCGCTGCAGAAGAACCGCCCGAAGACCCGCCGGGCGTCAGGGGCGTGTGGTCACACTCGCGCCGCCAGGGGTTGATGACATTGCCGTAAAAGCTCGTCTCGTTTGACGAGCCCATGGCGAACTCGTCGAGATTGAGCTTGCCGAGCATGACCGCGCCGTCGCGCCAGAGATTTGTAGTTACGGTCGATTCGTAACGCGGGGTGAACCCGTCGAGAATGTGCGAGCCGGCGGTGGTCAAAACGCCTTCGGTGCAGAACAGATCCTTGATGCCGAGCGGCACGCCTTCGAGATCGCCGCCCTCGCCTTTCGAGATCTTCGCATCGGACGCCTTCGCCATGTCGCGGGCCTTGTCCGCCGTCACCGTGACGAACGTGTTCAGCGGCTTCGCCTTTTCGATGCGCGCGAGATAAGCATCGGTCGCCTCGAGCGAGGAGACTTTTTTCTCTTTCAGCGCATCACGAAGTTGCGCGAGTGTGAGGTCGGCTGGATTGGTCATTGGATCATTCCGGAATTTCAAACTGGTCGAATTGCTCTACCGGTACAGCACGCCAGCAACTATCGATTGCAGCAATCAAATTTACTGCCCATGCGCCTGGTGTATTTCCATCTGCCTCAACCCATCCCTCATAGGTTATCCTTCGGTAACCGGGACCGTTGCGAATGGTCAGCACAATTGTGTCCGAATGGAGAGGAAAAAATTCTTGGTTACTTGAAACAAGTGGCACATCAAACAGTTTAGAAAGAACAGCGGTCAGTTCCGGACACTCGGCGCTATTAGTTTCTAGGTATTCAAATGGGATAGATGATATGAGTTCGCGCGGCTTCATATCTGGGTTCTTAGCGCGAAGCTCTTCGTACAGATTCACGGCATTTCTTCCACGGTTGCGTGGTCGGTCGAAACCATCCTCCGGTAACGGCGAGCGTATTGCTCGCGCCACCCAGAAATCCCTGATCTTTTCTCGAGTCCTGCCAGTTTTCTCAGTAACTTTTACCAACGCCAAGCCCATCACAGGGAACCCGTAATCATCCCCTAGATACTTCAAGCGTAGATCCAAATCCTGCCAATAGAATTTAGACCGATCCGACCTCAGCTGATTCCAATACCACGGAAGCGAAATGAACAACCGACTTGGCTCGATCACGACATCAGAGATTACGGTTGCCTCTGGTTGACCGCTGATTTCATATTCCTGCAATACCCGCGTGATCCGGTCATCTAAATAGGCCGACTGTGTAATGGGCAATTCGTTATCTTCTTGAGCGTTCACCCCCGATACCGCGACGGTGATCAAGAATCCAACTATCCAAGAAAAAGTAGAGCGCGAAAACGCACTCTGCAATCTGGGTGTCATGCAGGAAGCCAACATGTTCCTACTCCACCACCTTCGGCACGACGAAGAAGTGATCTTCCGTCTTCGGCGCATTGGCGACGACGTTGTCCGGCTGGCCGCCGCCGGTGGGGCCGTCCTGAGGAACGTCCTCGCGCAGGGGCAGCGTCACATCGACGGTCGAGGCCATGGCCTCAACGCCTTCGACGTCGACTTCATTCAATTGCTCGATCCAGTCGAGAATGCCGGAAAGCTCTTTCGCCAATGGTTCGAGGCGCTGTTCCGGTTCGGCGATCCGCGCGAGGCGCGCGACCTTGCGCACAGTGTCCTTATCGATCGACATGGGAAATCCCTGAATTCTTGAGTGCGCTTGGCCTATCAACGCCCTGCGCAAGGCGCAAGCCTTTAGGAGCGCCGCCCTTCCGCACCGAATTTGACTTCCCATGCTATCATTCGCGCCATGGCGGAGACTTTCGAACAACAGGCGGCGGCGTTCGGCGCGGCGGGCGCGCTATTCGGCCTCGATATCGGCGAGAAAACCATCGGCGTCGCCGTATGCGACCCGGGCCGGATGGTGGCGACGCCGGTCGAAACCATCCGCCGGAAGAAATTCACCTCCGACGCCGAGCGGCTGAAAGAACTGGCCGAAGCACGGGGCGTTGTCGGCCTCGTCATCGGCCTGCCACGCAACATGGACGGAACCGAAGGCCCCAGCGCCCAGCGCGCCCGCGCCTTCGCCCGCAACTTGCCGCGGATTCTGCCCCTGCCCGTCGCCTTCTGGGACGAGCGGCTCTCCACCGCCGCCATGGAGCGCGACCTCATCGCCCTCGACACCAGCCGCGCCAAACGCGCTGAAAAGATCGACGAGGCGGCGGCGGCGTTTATACTGCAGGGCGCTATCGACAGAATCAGGGGGCTCGCAACATGAAACCCATCGTCCTTCGCCATCTCATCATCGGGCTTCTGGTGCTCACCGGGATTTTTCATCTCGCCGTTGCCTTGCTCAACGCAGCGCCGGGCCTCGGCTGGCCGCTGGCGGCGTTCGGCGTGATCTACACCGGACTCAGCTTTTACGTACGGCGCGATGTGCACATGAAAGCAAAACCGAAAAAGGGTCACGTCAACGGGCGCATAGCGATCATCGTCACCATGGCCGTCTGCGCTACCGGGCTGGCGCTTGGCGGATCGAACTACGTTCAGAACGGCGGACCGCTGGCGCTGCCCATCATGTTCATTATCGACGTCGCCATCATCGCCGCCGGCGCCATGTGGCTGATGAAGGTGCGCGCGAAGTGAGCCGTTGCGGCGCACCCGATTCGTCGCTAGAGAATTCGCTTTAATGACAATGTCCGAACGCCCCTCGCCGCCGAAAGGCGGGTTTTCAGCGCGCCGACTGATCTCGATTGACGATCTGACGGACAGCGACATCCGTTACATCCTGAATCTTGCGGAGCATTACGCCGGTTATTTGCGCCGGGCCGCACCCGCGCCGCGCCGCCTCGCGGGCAAGACGCAGATCAATCTCTTTTTTGAAGACTCAACCCGCACCAACCTGTCGTTCGACCTCGCGGGCAAAAAGCTCGGCGCCGATGTGATCAACGTGCCGGTCTCGGCGTCTTCGGTGCACAAGGGCGAAACCCTCGTCGATACGGCGCAGACGCTCGCGGCCATGGGCGCACACATCATGATCGTGCGCGCCAAGGAAGAAGGCCTGCACAAAACGCTCGATGAACTCCTGCCCTGCCCCGTCGTCAATGGCGGCGCCGGGAAACTGGAGCACCCGACGCAAGGCTTGTTGGACGCCGCGGCCATTCGTTCCGAATTCGGCGAACTCGACGGCCTCGTCATCGCCATCTGCGGCGACATCAAACACAGCCGTGTCGCCGGTTCCGATGCGCGCCTGTTCCGGCGGCTCGGCGCAGATGTGCGCTTTGTGGGACCCGCGCACCTCATGCCGCCTGACGATCAGTTTACGGACATTCCCCGCATCGGCAGTTTACGCGAAGGCCTTGACGGCGCCGATATCGCCATGGGGCTGCGCATGCAATTCGAACGCATGGAAGGCCCCGACCAGAGAAGCGGCAAGGCATTGGCGCAAGGATTCTATGAAGAATTCGGGCTAACCCATGAAACGCTGAAGCTGGCGAAGCCCGGCGCACGGGTCATGCATCCCGGCCCGATGAATCGCGGCGTTGAAATCTGCGGAACGCTCGCCGATGATCCTGATAGCTCTTTAATCCTGCGGCAGGTGTTTTACGGCGTGGCGACGCGCATGGCCTGCCTCGATGCGCTGCTGACGAAGGGCGAATGAAAATTGTCACCGACTTGGCTTCACGCCTCACTCCCCGTGTGGAAGGATGGAAATTCGTGAATCGAATTTCTGGTGGGCATTGTGTCACAGCAAATGACGAAGGTATTACGTCGTTATCGTCATGTGTGAAAGGCTGAGTGAAATGACGCCCAGCAACGCTACGAAGAAAAAAACATCTGCTCGAATCCGCGCCGATAAAATTCAAGAGTACCGGTGCAAGAACCTCATCGCAGTAATCGAGGATCCGAAAGACATAAAAAACATCGGGACCGTTGTTAGGAACGTCAATGCTTTAGGCGTTGAGAAAACCTACATCGTTGATCCAAAAAAGTCGCTACCAGATAATTGGCAAGATATGAGGGAGAGAAACTCTCTCTCAAAAACATCCGTTTCCGCTATCAAATGGAGCTTCGTAAAACGCTTCGATAGCACTGAAGCATGCATAGCCCACCTGCAGAAGAATCGATTCATCTCCATAGTTACTTCCCCTCACATAAAAGGAAAGAAAAACGCCGTCTTGCATGAAGTGGACTACTCGGTTCATGCAAAGCTTGCTGTATGGTTTGGAAGCGAGTCCCGAGGTATAAGCGATCTAGCGGTCGAGCACGCAGAATTGTGCGTAAGCATCCCGATGTTTGGAATGATTGAAAGCCTCAATTTGGGTACGACATCAGGCATAGTTCTGTATGAGGTGACAAAACAACGAAGGGCCTACCAACAGAAGTACAAAAAGAGAAACAAGCGGATGCCAGTTTCGAAAAACACCTAATGACTGACCAATTAAAATTATTTGTCCGTATTGTGCTTCGCAATTTTGACCTCTCCTCGAGGGGGAGGTAGAGATTCGCTGATGACCATCCTCCTCGCGCTCATTCTCGGCTATCTCCTTGGTTCCGTTCCGTTCGGACTGGTGATTACCAAACTCGCCGGGCTCGGCGACATTCGCGCTATCGGCTCCGGCAACATTGGCGCGACGAATGTCTTGCGCACCGGTCGCAAGGACCTCGCCGCCGCGACGCTGCTGCTGGATGGCGGCAAGGGCGCGATTGCGGTGATCATCGCCTATCTCGCCGGATGGCGGCCGGAGGTGGCGGGCGCCGCCGCATTTCTCGGCCACTGTTTTCCGGTCTGGCTGAAATTCAAGGGCGGCAAGGGCGTCGCCACCTTCATGGGTACGCTGTTCGCCCTGCACTTTCCTGCGGGGCTATTCGCCGGGGCGACCTGGCTCGGCATGGCCTATGTGCTGCGTTACTCGTCACTCTCCGCTCTTGTCGCCGCCGCCGCAACGCCTTTCGTCATGTTCGCCATGGGCAAGCCCGCTTACGCCGTGGCTGCGGTGGTCATGACCGCCCTCATCTTCATCCGGCACAAGACGAACATCGTGCGCCTTCTTTCCGGCGCGGAGCCGAAGATCGGCGCCAATAAGGAAGAGGCCGGTGCTTGAGCCTCGTGAAAAGCTCGACTGGCTGCAGCTCATTCGCACGCAGAATATCGGGCCGATCACCTTTCACCGGCTGATCGCGAAGTACAAAACCGCCGCCGAAGCATTGAAGGCATTGCCGGAACTTTCCCGTAAGGCTGGACGGCGCGCGCACCTCAAAGCTGCAGACCGGGCGGCATGTGAGCGCGAGCTGGAGGAAGCGGACAGGCGCGGCGCGCGCCTGATCGCTTCATGCGAGGATGATTATCCCAAAGCGCTAAGAGCCATCCCCGATCATCCGCCGCTGATTTACATTCGCGGGCATGCCTCGCTCTTTGAAAAACCTGCTGTCGCTATCATCGGCGCGCGAAACGCCTCCGGCGTCGGCCGCAAGATCGCACGCACCCTCGCAGGTGACCTTGGGCAAGCAGGGTATGTCGTTACTTCCGGCCTTGCGCGCGGGATCGACGGCGCCGCGCATGATGCAGCGCTTGGAACAGGCACCATCGCGGTGGTCGCCGGCGGCGTCGATGTGATTTATCCGCCCGAGCATGAAGACCTGACCGAACGCATTGCGCGCGAGGGCGCCGTCATTTCCGAATGTCCCATGGGCGCCCAGCCGACGGCGCGCGATTTCCCGAAACGCAACCGCCTCATTTCCGGTCTGTCGCGCGGCGTTGTGGTGGTCGAAGCAGCGGCGAAATCCGGCACGCTCCTCACGGCGAACTTTGCGCTCGAACAAGGCCGCGAGGTTTTCGCCGTGCCAGGCTCGCCGCTCGATCCGCGCTGTCAGGGCGCAAACCGGCTCATCCGTGACGGCGCAACGCTGGTCGAACGGGCTGACGATATTATCGAGGCGCTGGCGGCGCAGACCCGTGGGGTGTCTGACAAAAGCCGCGACCTTTTCGACTGGGCCGAGGGTATGGGCGAGCGTGAGCCTGAACCGGCGATGCTGGCGTCGTTGCGCCGGCAGGTTCTGGAAATCCTGTCCTTCACGCCTCTCCATCGCGACGAAATCCTGCGCGAGGCCGACGCGCCGCCGGGCCTTGTGGCCGATACGCTGCTCGATCTCGTCCTGTCCGGCGAAGCGATAGAGCATGAAGGCGGGCGGTTTTCACTGGCGGCCGAATGAAGCCAGCTTTGAAAAACTCTCTCTAACCATTTGATTTTTATTCGTTTAATGCGAAACAGCTGTGGGCCTGCATAGCCGCCGCCACCAGTCTGAATTCAGGCTACACAGCAGCCAGACAGTTGACAGAGCGCGTCTGCCCGCCCCATAGGGCCCGCCACGCTGAAATCACCTAGTACCGTTCGGGGCCGTTCGTTCATGCAAGTCGTCATCGTTGAATCGCCCTCTAAAGCGAAGACAATCAACAAGTATCTGGGTTCCGGGTTCAAGGTGCTGGCCTCTTACGGCCATATCCGCGACCTGCCCTCGAAGGATGGCTCGGTAAAGCCGGACAACGACTTTGAGATGGTATGGGAGCTTGATGCAGGCTCCAAAAAGCGCGTCAACGATATCGCCGCAGCGGTTAAGGGTGCGGAACGGCTGGTCCTCGCCACTGACCCGGACCGCGAAGGCGAAGCGATTTCCTGGCACCTTCTCGAAACGCTTGCCCAGAAAAAAGTGCTAAAAGGCGTCCGGATTGACCGGGTCGCGTTTAACGCCATCACCAAGAAGGCCGTTCAGGATGCGATGGCGCATCCGCGACAGATAGATGGCGCCCTCGTGGACGCCTATCTCGCCCGGCGCGCGCTCGATTACCTTGTGGGCTTCACGCTGTCGCCGGTGCTCTGGCGCAAGCTACCGGGCTCGCGTTCCGCGGGGCGCGTACAGTCCGTGGCTTTGCGTATCATCTGCGACCGCGAACTCGAAATCGAAACCTTCATTCCGCAGGAATACTGGAGCGTCAAAGCGCAGGCCGTGTCAGGCGACAGCGCACCGTTTGAAGCGCGCCTGACGCTGCACGAAGGTAAAAAGGTTCAAAAGTTCACCCTCGGCGAAGAAGCGTCAGCAATGGCGGCAAAGAAAGCCGTCGAAAGCGCGGCGTTCACTGTCGACGCCGTTGAAGCCAAGCCGGGCCGGCGCAATCCGCCGCCGCCCTTCACGACATCTACTTTGCAACAGGAAGCAGCGCGAAAGCTTGGCTTCAACGCGCAGCGGACCATGCGCACGGCGCAAAGCCTTTACGAAGGCATCGACATCGGCGGTGAGACGACCGGTCTTATCACTTACATGCGCACCGACGGCGTCGATATGGCGCCCGAAGCGATTTCAGACGCGCGAAAATCTGTCGGCGCCCAGTTCGGCGACAAATATGTACCCGAAAGCGCCCGCGTCTATAAGAGTAAAGCGAAGAACGCGCAGGAAGCGCATGAATGTATCCGCCCGACAGCGTTTTCGCGCTCGCCCGACAAGGTGCGTGGACTGAACGATGACGAATTCAAGCTATATGGACTGATTTGGAAGCGCGCCATCGCCAGCCAGATGGAATCAGCGCGCCTTGAAAACACCACCATCGACCTTTTGTCTTCCGACAAAAAAACAGGCTTGCGCGCTACGGGTTCCGTCATTCTATTCGACGGTTTTCTGGCGCTTTACGAAGAAGGCCAGGACGACCCGGAAGATGAAAACGGCGGCGGCGTATTGCCGAAGCTTTCCGCCGGCGCCGGAGCAAATGTCTCTGACGTCAAAGCCGACCAGCATTTCACCCAGCCGCCGCCGCGTTTTTCGGAAGCGAGCCTCGTCAAGCGTCTCGAAGAGTTGGGCATCGGGCGGCCTTCGACATACGCTTCGATCCTCACGACTTTGCGTGACCGCGGTTACGTCAATATGGACCGGAACCGGTTTATTCCAGACTCTAAGGGCCGCATCGTCACGGCGTTTTTAGAAAACTATTTCAGGAAATACGTTGAATACGACTTCACGGCTGACCTTGAAGAAACGCTCGATGAAATCTCCGCCGGAGAAGCGGACTGGAAGACGTTCCTTAAAAACTTCTGGTCGGAATTTCACGCCGCCGTCGAAGACATTGGTGAGCTTCGCATTTCCGAAGTGCTCGATGCGCTCAATGAATCCCTCGGACCGCTGATTTTTCCGAAAAAGGAAGACGGCTCCGATCCCCGAGCCTGCCCGACTTGCGATACGGAAAACCGCGACGGAGGCCAGCTGTCGCTCAAGACCGGACGTTACGGCGCCTTCATCGGCTGCTCGAATTACCCCGATTGTAATTACACGCGCCAGCTCTCGGCCATCGCTGACGGCGAAGACCCGGAAGCGAGCGGCGACAAGGTACTCGGCTCCGATCC
>MRWG01000233.1_pt1 | contig 90438 bp, 104 predicted proteins | sample 1013341 | NCBI WGS metagenome assembly MRWG01 (sample SAMN06117577, study PRJNA244670) | biofilm metagenome | biome: Water; feature: Cathode Biofilm; material: Biofilm; isolation source: microbial consortium enriched at the cathode of a solar microbial fuel cell | place: USA: District of Columbia ...
CGGTCAGCGTGGTCTTGCCGTGGTCAACGTGGCCGATGGTGCCGATGTTGACGTGCGGTTTATTACGTTCAAACTTTTCCTTAGCCATGCCTTGGGCGCCTTTTGAAATGAGGGGTCAGCGTTGACCCGGTTTCCTCTGCGCGGGCGGATTATTTGGTTTGCGCGCAAAAATCAACCCGTTCCTGCTTGACAGAAGCGGAAATCACCGGGCTCAGCCAGCCGGGACCGGCTCCGCCGCAGCCGCTGCTGCCGCGCTTGCAACGCCCGCCGCGGGGCGCGGTGCGAACCAGCCCTGCTCCTTGTGGTTTTCGGCCATCCATTCCTCGACCTTGTCGGCGATATTGACCGCCAGCCCCTGGATCTGCTGTTCCTTGGTGCGGGCATGGCCCGACCCCAGCACCGCGCTTTCGCCGGTGGTGCTTTCGAAGATTTCCATTTGGTGCTTCTTGGCGAGGAATTTCTTGTTCGCCACGTCATAGACAAACACGTTCACCACCACCGCGCTTTTGGGAGAGAACAGCACCGGCACGCCGGGCGGTGCCAGCATGAAGCCTTCGAGCGTCACCGCCACATCGTATTGCTGGGTGCCCGCGTAGCGCCGCAGCCGGGTGTTCAGCGCATTCTCGATCGGGGCGGTCCATTCGCTGTGGTCGGCGTTGCGCGACAGCGGCCATTGCAGCGCCTTTTCGGTGTAGACATGAGTGACCCGGGCCTGGAACGCCCCCAGATCCTCGGGCGCTTCGTCCAGCCGGGTTTCACCGCAGGCAGTGAGCAGCGCGAAGGCGGCAAGCAGGGCAGAAATGCGGATCATGAGGCGTCCTCTGTAGGTATTCGGCCCCGCCGTGATAGCGCCGCGCGCCGCCGCGGGTAAAGACCCCTGAACAGGAACCCCCGCGCAGGTGGCGCGGGGGGCACAGGCTGGCAGGAAAATCCGCTGCCTATTTGAACTTGTAGCTCCGCGGGAAGCCGTGCGGCGGACGCTTGCCGACGCTGGCGCGCTTGCCCAGCCATTCGCCGAGGTCGGCCGCGTGGCGGGTCTTGCCGCCGCCCATTTCCCACTTGAGCCCGTCATCCCAGTTGAAGGTGGTGATGTCGCTGAGACCGCCGTCCAGCTCCAGCGAGCCCTGTTTGCCGCGGGCCATGTTGTATTTCTGCAGGCGCACGCCCTTGCCGCGGGTCAGCTCGGGCATCTCCTCGACCGCGAAGACCAGGAACTTGCCGTTCTCGGAGACCACAGCGACGTGGTCGCCCTCCACCGGGATACAGACCTTGGCGCGCTCGTCGTCCTTGACGTTCAGCACCTGTTTGCCGCTGCGGGTCTGGGCGACGATTTCTTTCTCGGCGCAGATGAAGCCGTTGCCCGCATCCGAGGCGACCAGCAGGCGGCCTTCCGGGTTGTGGATGAGCAGGTCGACGATCTCCGCCTCGTTCGGCAGGTCGACGATCAGGCGCAGCGGTTCGCCCATGCCGCGGCCGCCCGGCAGGTTGGCCGCCGACAGGGTGTAGAAGCGGCCGTTGGAACCGAACACCAAGAGCTTGTCGGTGGTTTCCGCGTGGAAGATGAAGCGCGGGGCGTCGCCGTCCTTAAACTTCAGCTCGCGGCTGAGGTCGATATGGCCGGTCATGGCGCGGATCCAGCCCATCTGGGAGCAGACCACGGTGATCGGCTCGCGGTCGATCATCGCCTCAAGCGGCACGTCTTCGGCCTCGCCTGCTTCGGCGAACAGCGTGCGGCGGGCGCCGCCTTCGTAGTCCTTGCCGAACTGTTTCTTGGTTTCCTTCAGCTGCTCGGAGATGCGGGACCACTGGAGTTCTTCGGAGGCCAGCAGGTCCACCAGCCCGGCGCGCTCCTCGCGCAGGGCGTCGCGCTCGCGGGTCAGTTCGATCTCTTCCAGCGTGCGCAAAGACCGCAGGCGCATGTTGAGGATCGCCTCGGCCTGCACCTCTGTCAGCTCGCCGACGCCTTGCGCTGGGGTGATGTAATCGGCCTCGGTGAGGGCGCGCGGGTGGTCCTTGCTCCAGTCCTCGCGGATCAGCGCGGCCTTCGGGTCCTCGTCATAACGGATGATGTCGATCACCCGGTCGAGGTTCAGGAAGGCAATGATGAAACCTTCGAGCACCTCCAGCCGGTGGTCGATCTTTTCCATCCGGTGGCGCGAGCGGCGCTGCAGCACGTCGCGGCGGTGGTCGAGGAAGGCGCGCAGCACCTCCTTCATCGAGCAGACCTTGGGGGTCACGCCGTCGATCAGCACGTTCATGTTGAGGCTGAAGCGGATTTCCAGGTCCGAGTTGCGGAACATCATGTTCATCAGAACCTCGGGGTCCACGTTCTTGGACTTGGGTTCCAGGATGATGCGGATGTCATCCGCCGATTCGTCGCGCACATCGGCGAGGATCGGCACCTTCTTGGTCTGGATCAGCTCGGCGATCTTCTCGATCAGCTTGGACTTCTGGACCTGATAGGGGATCTCGGTGACGACGATCTGCCACTGGCCGCGGCCCAGGTCCTCGACCTCATGCTTGCAGCGCAGGCGGAAGGAGCCGCGGCCGGTGCTGTAGGCCTTGGCGATGTTTTCCTTGGGCTCGACGATGATACCGCCGGTGGGAAAGTCCGGGCCGGGCACATAGTTCAGCAGCGTGTCATCGCGGGCATCCGGTGTCTTGATCAGATGCAGGCAGGCGTCGATCAGCTCGGCAATGTTGTGGGGCGGGATGTTGGTGGCCATGCCCACCGCAATGCCGGCGGCACCATTGGCCAGAATGTTCGGGAAGGTCGCGGGCAGCACCGCCGGTTCGGTCAGGCGGCCGTCGTAGTTGTCGCGGAAATCGACCGCATCCTCGTTGAGGCCGTCCAGCATCGCCTCGGCCACGAAGGTCATCCGCGCTTCGGTGTAGCGCGACGCCGCCGGGTTGTCGCCGTCGATGTTGCCGAAGTTGCCCTGGCCGTCGACCAGCGGGTAGCGGACGTTGAAGTCCTGCGCCAGGCGCGCCATCGCGTCATAGATCGCGGCGTCGCCGTGGGGGTGGAAGTCGCCCATGGTGTCGCCGGAGATCTTGGCCGACTTCAGGAAGCCGCCAGTGGAGCTGAGCCGCAGGCGGTTCATCGCATAGAGAATGCGCCGGTGCACCGGCTTCAGCCCGTCACGCGCGTCGGGCAGCGCCCGGTGCATGATGGTGCTGAGCGCATAGGTCAGATAGCGCTCGCCAATGGCGCGGCGCAGCGGTTCCAGGATTTCACCCTGTTCAGGGGCAGACGGCATGTCGGGATCTTCTACCAGGTCGGTCATGAAATCGTGATACTGCCGCCGCCGGAATTGGTAAAGCGGGCGTGCGCGAAATTCGCACAGGTTTGCCGCCCGGCTGCAGGGCGCGGGGGAGAAGACAGAAGAGTCTCCCCTGTTTCCCGGACGGTAACTTGCCCTAGATAGAATGGAACCAGGCAGCCGCGCCGCGCGTTACTTTCCAAACTCTTGCAATCAGGGCAGCGGCCTTTTGCGGGTCATTGGATTTGCCTGTTTATTTTTGGTCTGGGGGGACCTGGTTATGTCGCGATTTGTTATGTTGTCCTTCGCTTTTCTTGGGTGGGGATTTTATGAGCTGAGCGGCGGAGCGGATTTTGAACCGCCTCAGCGGCCTGAACCGGTCGCCGCTGCCAAACCAAGCACAAGCGCGCCCGAAACTGCCAGAATCACCGCGGCCTCCCTAAAGGCCCAGCCTGTGCTGACCCGCCGGTCACAGGCGAAATCGCCGGTGCGCCCCAAGGCTGACCCGGCGCTGCGGCAGCGTGTGGCAGCCGCGCAATTGGTCAGCGCGTCCAGCGTCCTTGCCTCCACCCAGTCCGCATTCTCGGTCGGCTCCGGCGGCGGCACGCTGCAGCTCGCCTCTCTGGATGGCGGCCTGGCCGCGATCACGGCAGCCCCCGCCCCGCAGACTGCTGAGGTCCCTGCCGCGGCGGCAGAACCTGCTGCGGAACCGGTCATCGACCGCCGCCGGATCCGCGCGTCGCGGGTGAACATGCGCCAGGGACCGGGCACCAACTATCCGGTGCTCGCCCGGCTTCTGGCCGGTGAAGAGGTCATCGTGATCGAGGACACCGGCACCGGCTGGCTGCATCTGCGCGCGCCCGAAAAGGGCATTGTCGGCTGGATTGCCGCTTCCCTGGTGAGCAAGAAACGCCCATAACTGGCCCCGGGCAATCCGGGTCGAAGGGCGTTTCGCATGAAAAAAACCATCCTGATTACCGGCTGCTCCTCCGGCATCGGCCTGGATGCGGCGCGGGGAATGCGGGAGCGGGGATGGCGGGTTTTTGCCTCCTGCCGCCAGCAGCGCGATTGCGACCGGATGCGCGCCGAAGGGTTTGAAAGCCCGCGCATTGATTACACTGATCCTGGCAGCATCGAGTCCGGCCTGGCAGAGGTGCTGGCGGCCACCGGCGGCACACTGGATGCGCTGTTCAACAACGGCGCGCACGGCTTGCCAGGCGCGGTGGAGGACTTGCCCACCGACGCCCTGCGGACGATTTTCGAAGCGAATTTCTTTGGCTGGCACGAGCTGACCCGGCAGGTAATCCCGGTTATGCGGGCGCAGGGGCACGGGCGGATCGTGCAGAACTCCTCGATCCTAGGCTTTGTCTCCTTTCCGTGGCGCGGCGCCTATGTGGCGACGAAATACGCGCTGGAAGGGCTGACCGACACCCTGCGGGTCGAGCTGAAGGGGTCCGGCATCCACATGGTGCTGATTGAACCGGGGCCGGTGACGTCGAAGATCCGGGAAAAGTCGATCCCGTATTTCGAGCGGTTCATCGACTGGAAAGCCTCGCCGCTGCGCGAGCTTTACGAACAGCGGCTGCTGAAGCGGCTTTATGAGAGCCGCGGCCCGGACCGGTTCGAGCTGCCGGCCTCTGCCGTCACCGCCAAGCTGGCGCATGCCTGCGAATCCCGCCGCCCGCGGCCGCGCTATTATGTGACCGCCCCGACCCATATCGCGGGCGTCCTGCGCCGCATCCTCAGCACAAGGGCAATTGACCGCATCCTGGTGCGGCTCGGATAGCGGATTCGCGGTCGCCTTCGGCTGCCGCGCGGGGTAGACGGGGCCAACAGAATTGATACGCTTGGGGGACAGAATGAGCGATCCGCTGTATTATCTGGCACTGGCAGCCGTGGCGGCTGTGGTTGTGGCGCTGGTCATCGGCATTGGCGGCTTTGGCAAGGGCGGCGAGTTCAACCGCCGCAATGCAAACAAGATGATGCGCCTGCGCATCCTGTTTCAGTTCATTGCGGTGGTGCTGGTGCTGTCCTACGTCTATCTGCGCAACCAGGGAGGATAAGCGGCGATGGTCGTCCTGAACAAGATTTACACGCGTACCGGCGACAAGGGCGAAACCGCCCTGGGCAACGGCGAGCGGGTGGCCAAGCATTCGGCCCGCGTGAACGCCTATGGCACCTCGGATGAGCTGAACTCTTTTGTCGGCGTGGCCCGGCTGGAGGCAGACGGCGAGATGGACGCCGCCCTGGCGCGCATTCAGAACGATTTGTTCGACCTCGGCGCCGACTTGTGCCGTCCGGAAATGGCACAGGATGCGGACGCCGAATACCCGCCGCTGCGGGTTGTGGCGGCGCAGGTCGAGCGGCTGGAAGGTGAGATCGACGTCATGAACAAGGATCTGGAGGCGCTGCGCAGCTTCATCCTGCCGGGCGGCTCGAAACTGGCGGCGCATCTGCATGTCTGCCGCACCGTCGCCCGCCGGGCCGAACGTCTGGCCACCGACCTCAGCACAACAGAGGACGTGAACCCCGCGGCTGTGAAATACCTGAACCGCCTCAGCGACTGGTTCTTTGTCGCCGCCCGCACCGCCAACAACGGCGGCAAGGACGACGTCCTGTGGGTTCCCGGCGCCAACCGCTGAGGCGCCCCTGCCCCGGTCTGATCCCAGGTCTGTTCCTTCCCTGATTCGCCCTTTGGCGCCGGATTCTGGCGAATCCGGCGCCAAACGCGTCATGTGCGGCAGCGCCGCCCTGCCGCTGCGGCAGCGGCGTCCTGCCGTCGCGGCAGCAACGTTCTGCCGTTGCGGCAGGCGGATTTCCCAGCGGAAACATTCTTGCAAAAATGATGTTCCAAATGAGCATACGCGACGTCGGCGTGCGCTAACGTGACGATTTTGCCCTGTTGCAGGCGCACACCAGCCGGTATCAACGCTGCGAGAGCATAGAGGGGGAGTCGCCCTGGGCGGCTTGCCGTTTGTTAAGGAGAGAACGCAAAATGAAGGTACTTGTGCCTGTCAAACGCGTGATTGACTACAACGTGAAAGTCCGCGTCAAAGCGGACGGCAGCGGTGTCGATCTCGCCAACGTTAAAATGTCGATGAACCCCTTCGACGAAATCGCCGTTGAAGAAGCCATCCGCCTGAAGGAAGCCGGCAAGGCTGACGAGGTCGTTGCGGTTTCGATCGGCGTGAAGCAGGCCCAGGAAACCCTGCGCACCGCGCTGGCGATGGGCGCAGACCGCGCCATCCTGGTGGTTGCTGCCGACGACGTGCACACCGACATCGAGCCGCTGGCCGTTGCCAAAATCCTGGCCAAAGTGGTCGAGGAAGAGCAGCCCGGCATCGTGCTCTGCGGCAAGCAGGCGATCGACAACGACATGAACGCCACCGGCCAGATGCTGTCGGCGCTGCTGGGCTGGTCCCAGGGCACCTTCGCCTCCGAGCTGGACATCGAGGGCGAAACCGCCAAGGTTACCCGCGAGGTCGACGGCGGCCTGCAGACCATTTCCGTGAAGATGCCCGCCATCATCACCGTGGACCTGCGCCTGAACGAGCCGCGCTATGCGTCGCTGCCGAACATCATGAAGGCGAAGAAAAAGCCGCTGGACGAGAAAACCGCCGCCGATTACGGCGTCGACGTCACGCCGCGCCTGGAAATCGTCGAAACCAAAGAGCCGCCGGCACGCGCCGCAGGCATCATCGTCGGCTCCGTCGACGAGCTGGTTGAGAAACTCAAAGAAGCGGGGGCTGTGTAATGGCTGTTCTTCTCCTTGCTGAAGTGACCGACGGCGCGCTGTCGATGGACGCAACCGCCAAAGCCGTGGCTGCAGCTTCCAAGCTGGGTGACGTGACCGTTCTGGCCGCTGGCGCCTCAGCTGCTGCGGCTGGCGAAGAAGCTGCCAAGATCGCAGGCGTGTCCAAGGTGCTGGTCGCCGAGGACGCATCGCTGGGCCACCGCCTGGCGGAGCCGACCGCCGCGCTGATCGCCGGCCTGGCGTCTGACTATGAGCACATCGTTGCTCCGGCCACCACCGACGCCAAGAACGTTCTGCCGCGCGTCGCCGCGCTCTTGGACGTGATGGTGATCTCGGACGTGTCCGGTGTTGTCGACGGCGACACCTTCGAGCGCCCGATCTATGCCGGCAACGCGATCCAGACCGTGAAATCGAAAGACGCCAAGAAAGTCGTCTCCTTCCGCACCGCGTCCTTCGACGCAGCTGGCGAAGGCGGCTCGGCATCGGTTGAGACCATCTCTGCGGCGGAAAACCCGGGCCTGTCCGAATGGATCGAAGACAAGGTTGCCGCAAGCGACCGCCCCGAGCTGACTTCGGCCGGCATCGTTGTCTCCGGCGGCCGCGGCGTTGGCTCCGAGGAAAACTTCAAACTGATCGAAAACCTGGCCGACAAGCTGGGCGCAGCCGTTGGCGCATCCCGCGCGGCGGTCGACTCGGGCTATGCCCCGAACGACTGGCAGGTGGGTCAGACCGGCAAGGTCGTCGCCCCGGACCTGTATGTCGCCGTCGGCATCTCCGGTGCGATCCAGCACCTGGCGGGCATGAAGGACTCCAAGGTCATCGTGGCGATCAACAAGGACGAAGAAGCACCGATCTTCCAGGTTGCGGACTTCGGCCTGGTTGCCGACCTGTTCGACGCCGTCCCGGCGCTGACCGAGAAGCTGGGCTAAGCCCCGCTAGACCGCTGAAGAAACAGAAAGGCCCGCCAAATGGCGGGCCTTTTTGCGTTCCGCACGCAGGTTCTATTTTCGCGGAAGCATCGGTTCCAGGCAGCCGGCCAGGGCATCAGCGATGCGCAAATGCTCTTTCGGCCCGATCATGTGGCGTGCTGCCGGCAGCTCCATCTGGCCGAACACCATGCCGGCAATATCGCGCGCGGCTGCCGCGGATTCGGCCCGGAATTCCAGGATCCCCTGCACCTTGGGGCGCAAAGCATCGGCCATCGCGCGGTCCACCAGAACCGGCTCATCCGGGAAACCGGCATCCGCCTCCAGATGATAGCGCAGCCACAGCAGCAGCACGCGGCCCTCCAGCGCCTCGATCAGCCTGCTCATCCGTTCGATCCAGCTGCGCTGCAGCTGTTCGCGCACCTGTTCGAACCGCTGGCCGGAGATGTCCCGCAACGTGCAGAGCAGATGCTTGTTAAAGTGGAATTCGGTAAAGTCCACCTCCGGATACAGCGCCTTAAGCGCGGGCTGCGCCTGCAAAAAGCGGTCATTGCGGCGCGGATGCACCCGGTAATAAGGGTTCGAGATGTTCTGCGCGCCCAGCATTTGCACCACCGAGACCTGCGCGCCCCTGGCGATGCCGGTCAGGGTCTCATCCTGCGCGAAACTGTCCAGCCCGGCATTCACGCTGCCGAGGTTGATGCAATCCACGCCCAGCCGGCTTTGCAGGGAGTCGACAAAGGGAAATTCAACGAATCGCCCGTAAACTTCGGTTCCGCCTAGAAAAGCAACGTAAGGCTCGGCCAAGGACCGTTGCGGCCCCCGCACCAGCAGCCGGGATTCCCCATATCTGCATGGTTCCCCCGAAAGCGCCCCCGCGCTTTTGAGTTCATAGCTCATTTCACCACCAATTTTTCACCCGAGACTCACTCTGAAGGCGAACCATTGCAATTTCCCTAAAGTGAGAATTTGCCTCAAATCCGCCCAAGCTGCTCTTGTGCCCGCCCTTCCCCGGCCAGTAAGGTTGCGGCAGATATTTCGGGAGCCTGAGGCATGGAAATTCAGAAGGTTGGTGTGATCGGCGCCGGGCAGATGGGCAATGGCATTGCCCACGTCATGGCGCTTGCCGGGTATGATGTTGTGCTGAATGACGTCAGCCAGCAGGCGCTGGACAGCGCGCTGAGCCTGATCCACAAAAACATGGAGCGCCAGGCCGGCAAGGGTAAGATCGCTGAAGCGGACATGAAAGCGGCGCTGGCCCGCATTCAGCCGTCGCTGAAGCTGGCCGATGTCGGCGCAACCGATCTGGTGATCGAAGCCGCCACCGAGCGTGAGACCGTGAAGCAGGCCATTTTCGAAGATCTGCAGCCGCATCTGAAGCCGCATACCATCCTGACGTCCAACACGTCTTCGATCTCGATCACCCGTCTGGCCAGCCGCACCGACCGCCCCGAGCGATTCATGGGGTTCCATTTCATGAACCCGGTGCCGGTGATGCAGCTGGTCGAACTGATCCGCGGCATTGCCACCGACGAGCCGACCTTCAGCGCCTGCCAGGAAGTGGTGGCGCGGCTGGGCAAGACCTCGGCCAGCGCAGAGGATTTTCCGGCCTTCATCGTCAACCGCATTCTGATGCCGATGATCAACGAGGCGGTCTATACGCTCTACGAGGGTGTCGGCTCCGTCAAATCGATTGACGAGTCGATGAAGCTGGGCGCCAACCATCCGATGGGGCCGCTGGAGCTGGCGGATTTCATCGGCCTGGATACCTGCCTGGCGATCATGAACGTGCTGCACGACGGGCTGGCGGACACCAAATACCGCCCCTGCCCGCTGCTGACCAAATACGTGGAGGCCGGCTGGCTGGGCCGCAAGACCCAGCGCGGCTTCTACGACTACCGCGGCGAAAATCCGGTGCCGACGCGCTGATCCCAAGCAGCGGGAGGGGGCGTGGCCCCCTCTTGACCTCGCGGCCAATTCACCCCCGGGATATTTCCAGGAAGAAGAAGAACTGGAGCCTGATCAGCCGTCTTTGCCGAGGCTGAGCGTATGCTCGCGCAGCCAGGCCATGAAGCCGCGCGGGTCGCTGTGCAGCTTTTCCATCTGCGCGTCCGTCAGCGGCCTGCCGACCACCGGCGCCTGCGGCTTGTTGCAGGAGCGCACGATTTCATGCAGCAAAAGGCCCTGGCGCAGGATCGGCGAGATCTGGCAGGCGATCTGATACCAGCGCGAATTATGTCCGGGGAAGTAGATCGGCACCACCCGGGCGCCGGAGCGGCGGATCAGCTGGGCGGTGAAGACGTTCCATTCGCGCTCAATCGCGGGGCCGAACCAGCTGTCCGACGACATCACCACGCCCGAGGGGAACAGCGCCACCGCGCCGCCCTCCTTGAGGAACGCCATGGTCTTGGCCCGCATATCGACCATCTTGCGCTGCGCTTCGGGGTCATGCGGGAAGGGCACCGGGATCATGAAGGAGGTCGCAGCCTCGTCCAGGCCGGTCAGCACCGAGCGGGTCAGGATGCGGTAGTCGAGGCGGCGGCGGCCAATGAGATCGGCAAAGATCATGCCATCGACCATGCCGTGCGGGTGGTTGGCGACGATCACCACTGGCCCCTCTGCCGGGATATTGTCGATCTGCTCCTGCGGCGTCTCCAGGTCGATGCCCATGGTGTTGAGCGCCCCGCGCCAGAACTTCTGGCCGCGGTATTCGGCGTTCTGCTTCTCGAACTTGCTGACCATGCGCAGGATCGTCAGCTTGCCGGTCAGCCATTCCATGGTCTTGATCGCCAGGGAGGTCCAGCGGTCATCAAAGGAGTTGGCATAGGTCAGCGTGCGGCGGTCATAGACCTCGCCCGTCTGCTCAGCGGTCTCCGATGCGATGCCGGTGTTCCTGTCGTGTGCGGTATCCGCCAATGTGCTCTTCCCGTTCCGCTGCCGGCGCGGGCTTAGTAGCCCTCGCCGAACTTGTCGGCCACCAGGGCCTCCAGCGCATGCGCCAGCGCATCAGCATCGGGCCCCGAAGTCTCGACGTCAATAGTCGTTCCTTTCGAGGCTGCCAACATCAAAAGGCCCATAATGCTGTCACCGGAGGCGGACAGCCCGTCCTTTATCACCTCAGCCGAGGCGTCAAACCCTTCGACCACCTCTACCAGCTTGGCCGAGGCGCGGGCGTGCAGCCCTTTTTCGTTGATGATTTTCAGCGTCTTCAGAGCCATTTAGTGTGCCTGCTCCCCGTCAGGGTTTACGTTTTGCGCGTTGATATACTTGCGCCCGGCCTCCATGGCCTGCCGGACCGCATCGGCCACCGGCAAGTGGCGGGATTTCGCCAGCTTGATCAGCATCGGAAGGTTGGCCCCGTAAAGAATGCGGCGGTCGGGCGGTGCGCAGGCCTTGAGGCTGAGGTTGGAGGGCGACCCGCCGAACAGGTCTGTCACAACCACAACCCCGCCGCCGGTGTCGACCTCATTGGCGGCGGCGCAAATCTCGTCCTGCTTGGCCGCCCGGTCGTCATCGGGGCCGATGGCGATGGCCACCAGGCTGGGCTGCGGACCCACAACGTGTTCCACCGCGGCGAGGTACTCCTTCGCCAGCCCGCCATGCGCAACGATCACAATCCCGATCAACCCGGCCTCTCACTTTTTTGCTGGCCTTGCAGCTCGCGGTGTCTAATTGACACTTGCTGGCCGTCTTCCGCAAGGGCCTTGGCCAGGGTTTCCGCCATCGTCACCGATCTGTGCTGGCCGCCGGTGCAGCCGAAGGCGATGGAAAGATGCGACTTCCCTTCGTGGCGGTAGGCGGGCAGCAGCAGCCGTGTCAGGTCCAGAACCCGGGTGAAGAACGGCTCATACAAGGGGTCCGCCTTGACGTAGTCCTGAACCGCACGGTCCTCGCCGCTCAGCCGCCGCAGCGCCGGCTCCCAGTAGGGGTTCGCCAGGAACCGGCAGTCGAATACCATATCGATGCCGTGCGGCATGCCGCGCTTGTAGGAGAAGCTTTGCACAGACAGCGCCAGTGCCCTGCCCTCCGGTGCGAACCAGCGCTCAATCTCCGCCTTCAGCTGGTGGACGTTCATCTCCGATGTGTCCAGCAGGATGTCGGCCCGGTCGCGGATCGGCCCCATCAGGTCGAGTTCGCGGCGCACGCCTTCGCCTGGAGATTCGGCAGGCGCCAGCGGGTGGCGGCGGCGGGTTTCCGAATAACGGCGCAGCAGCACATCCGGCTGTGCGTCGAGATAGAGCACGGTCAGCTCCAGCTCGCCGCGGCCGCCCAGCATGTCGATCACATCCAAGAGCGCGCGCGGCGAGAAGTCCCGGTTGCGGCTGTCCAGCCCCAGCGCCATCGGGCGCGGCGCAGCGGCGGCGTCGAACAGCCCGGGCAAGAGGCGCAGGGGCAGGTTGTCGATCGCCTCGAACCCGAGATCCTCCAGCACGTTGATCGCCGTGGTCCGGCCTGCGCCGGAGGGGCCGGTGACCAGAACCGCCGGCACCGCCTGTTTCACCTGCTCAGGCATCCGGGTCCAATGCTCCGCATCTGAGGTATTGCATCAGGGCCGGGGCGAAATGGGCGCCGTCCACCCGTCTGAGCCGGGCCACCTCCTGCTCCAGAAGCCGGGTTGTGCGGCGCACCGGCAGGCGTTCGGTTTCCGTTTCGTCGAGGTCCACCAGCGCCGCCACTGGCACCGGGCTGCGGATCTGCGCGTGCAGCAGCCCCATAAAGCGTGCCTCGATCAGCCCGCGGATCGGCTCCGGCGCGCTGGCGACCAGCAGACCGTCCAGAAGCTGGACCTGCACCCGGTCATCCGCCACCAGCTGGGCGCCAAAGGCCATCAGCTGCAGCGCCAGCGCGGACTTACCCTGGCCGGAGGTGCCGGTGATCAAAAGCCCCCGCCCCTCCAGTGCGACGCAGGAGGCATGCAGGATGAGGCTTTCAGGTTCAGGCATAGATTACACCGGCAGACCAACCACGAACCGCGCGCCCAGGGGTTCGGAGGTGACATCGGCCTCAGTCGGGCGGATGTTTTCGGCCCAGATCACGCCGCCATGCGCCTCGACAATCTGCTTGGAGATCGCCAGGCCAAGGCCGGAGTTATTGCCGAAATGCTCCATCGGGCGCTGCGAGTAGAAGCGTTTGAAGATCTTGGACAGCGCCTGGTCCGGGATGCCGGGGCCGGTGTCCTCGACCACCACCAGCACCCGGTTGGCGCGGCGCCGCGCCCAGACGCGGATGGCGTCGCCCTCCTCGCAGAAGGAGATGGCGTTGGTGATCAGGTTGACAAAGACCTGTGCCAGCCGGGCCTCCAGTCCTTGCAGCATAATCGGCTGGGCCGGAAGATCGGTGATATAGTCGATCCCCTTGGCGCGGGCGTCCTCGCCCAGATACTGGTTCAGATTGCCCAGCATGGCCAGCAGGTCGAACTCCTCTTCCTCCTCCTTGACCAGTTCAGCGTCGAGCCGCGAGGCATTGGAGATGTCGCTGACCAGCCGGTCCAGGCGGCGCACGTCATGTTCGATCACATCCATCAGCTTCTCGCGCTGATCGTCGCGCTTGACCATGCGCAGGGTGCCGACGGCCGATTGCAAACTGGCCAGAGGGTTCTTGATTTCATGCGCCACATCGGCAGCAAACTGTTCGTTGCTGTCGATGCGGGAATACAACGCCTTGACCATGCCGCGCAAAGCCCGGCTGAGGCGGCCGATCTCATCGGGGCGGGCGGAGAGGTCGGGAATGCGGATCCGGCCCGGGCTGGATTTGCGGCTGCCGCGCTCGCGGCCCAGTTCAGCGGCCTCGGCGAGGTCGGCCAGCGGGTTGGCAATGGTGGAGGCCAGCACCAGGCTGAGGCCGACCGAGACCAGCAGGGCAACAACGAACATCTGCAGCACCCGCTCCTGCTCGCCGCGCACCAGCGCGTCCACTTCGCCGGTGGGCGAAGTCAGGGCAATCACGCCGACGGCCGCCCCGTTGTGGAGGATCGGTGTCGCGGCAGAAATCACCCGGCTGCCAGTGGTGTCGACCACGGTTTCAACCCCGGTGCCGCCGTTCATCGCCTGGCCGACCAGGCCGCCCAGCCGCTGCTCCAGCGACGGGCCGGGACCCTCCGTGCCGCTAGCAGGTGCGCTGCTGCCGGCAATGCCCCACAGGGCAGACAGCATATCGCTGATCAGCGTCCTGCTGGTGCCGCTGTCATTCAGCACATTCAGGGCATCGCTGCGGTCGACCCCCTTGACGCTGGAAATCAGATTGCCGGTGGTGTCGAAGACAAAAGCCTCGACGCCGCCGCGCAGGCTGAGACGCGCCAGCGTGTCTTCGGCCTGGATGCCATCGCCGGCCGCAAAGCTGACCGATCCTGCAGCCGGCATTTCCGCCTCAAACACGTCGGCTGCGAGCATCGCCTCAGAGACCAGCGCGCCGGCACGCTGCTGCACCAGGCTTTGGCGCGAGGAATTCAGATAGAGGATGCCAGAAACCAGAATGATCAGCGCGATCAGGTTGAAGGTGATGATCTTGCGGGTGAGCGGCGAACCCTTGAGCGACAGCAGCCCGCGGCGCGCGCGTTTGACCCGCATTTCCCGCGTGACGGATTGCTCGGGGGTGACCCAATCCTCCCCCAAGACCACATCGCCGCCCTGCTGGCGTTGCACTATGCTGGTATCGCGCATACGCGCCCACTCCTCCGGCCGGGGGCTTGCGCCCCGCTTAAACGTGCCGCCTATTCTTCATTATAACGGTAACCGATTCCATAAAGAGTTTCGATTGCCGCAAATTCCGGATCCGCGCTGCGCATCTTCTTCCGCAGACGCTTGATATGGCTGTCGATGGTGCGGTCGTCCACATAAACCTGGTCATCATAGGCCACATCCATCAGCTGGTCGCGGCTTTTGACAAACCCCGGCCGCTGGGCCAGCGCCTGCAGCAACAGGAATTCGGTCACCGTCAGCGACACATCCTTGCCCTTCCAGCTGACCGCGTGGCGCAGCGGGTCCATCCGCAGATTGCCCCGCTCCATCACCTTCGTCTCGGGGCTGCTGGTGCCGGCGGCATCGCTGCTGATCGCCTCCTGACGGCGCAACAGCGCCCGGATCCGCTCCACCAAGAGCCGCTGCGAGAAGGGTTTCTTGACATAGTCGTCAGCACCCATCCGCAGTCCCAGAACCTCGTCGATCTCGTCGTCCTTGGAGGTCAGGAAGATCACCGGCATCTGGGTTTTCTGGCGCAGCCGCTGCAGCAGGTCCATGCCATCCATGCGCGGCATCTTGATGTCCAGCACCGCCATATCGGGCAGCTTCTTGTTGAACGCATCCAGCGCCGCCTGGCCGTCATTATAGGTTTCGACCTCAAAGCCCTCGGCCTCAAGCGTCATGGAAACCGATGTCAGGATGTTCCTGTCATCGTCAACCAAAGCAATCTTTGACATTGGAATTGCCCCTAATCTGCTCTGTTCACTGTTTTGTTTTAGCCAACTTCATCGCCGTTCTGATGCGCCGAATCAATCCCATTTGAGGAATCGCGGCGATCTTTGGACTCTATTGGGGCAAAAATACCTTAGCGTCTGCTGAACAAGCGGGCGCTTTTCGCCATTGCAAATAATGGTTGCGCTAAACATCGCCTTGGTGGCGCTAACTAGGGTAAGCCGGCCTGTTCACCGCCTAAAACGCCATGTTAAGACCGCGCCACCGGCAGCGACGCCGTTTTCTATTGCCCCAATGGCGCAGCCGCGCAGCCTGCGTGCCGCCCGCGCCGCCACAGGAGAAAAAACGCATGACATCTGGACGGGTTAACCCGCAATTCCGCCTCGAAGATCAGGGCATCGAGGGCCTGGGCAATGTCTATTACAACTTCATGGAGCCGGCGCTGATCGAAGCCGCGCTGAAGCGCGGCGAAGGCACGCTGGGCAATGGCGGCGCCTTCCTGGTCACCACCGGCAAATTCACCGGCCGCTCGCCCAAGGATAAACACGTCGTAAAAACCGACAGCGTGCGCGACACCATCTGGTGGGACAACAATGCGGCGATGAGCCCGGAAGGCTTTGATGCGCTTTATGCCGACATGCTGGAGCACATGAAGGGCAAGGACTACTTCGTCCAGGACCTGGTGGGCGGCGCTGACCCGGCACATGCGATCAACGTCCGCATGGTGACCGAGCTGGCCTGGCACAACCTGTTCATCCGCACCATGCTGCGCCGTCCGGACCGTGAAGACCTGGATGATTTCACCGCTGATTTCACCGTCATCAACTGCCCCAGCTTCAAGGCCGATCCCAAGCGGCACGACTGCCGCAGCGAGACGATCATCGCGATGAACTTCGACCGCAAGATGATCCTGATCGGCGGCACCGAATACGCAGGCGAGAACAAGAAATCCGTGTTCACCCTGCTGAACTACCTGCTGCCGGAAAAGGGCATCATGCCGATGCACTGCTCCGCCAACCACGCCAAGGGCAACCCGGTCGACACGGCGGTGTTCTTTGGCCTTAGCGGCACCGGCAAGACCACCCTGTCCGCCGACCCCGACCGCGTTCTGATCGGCGATGACGAGCATGGCTGGGCCGACAACGGCACCTTCAACTTCGAAGGCGGCTGCTATGCCAAGACCATCAACCTGAACCCCGAGGCAGAGCCGGAAATCTATGCCACCACCTCCAAGTTCGGCACCGTGATCGAGAACATGGTGTTCGATCCGGAGACCAAAGAGCTGGATTTCAACGACGACAGCCTGACCGCCAACATGCGCTGCGCCTACCCGCTGCATTACATCTCCAATGCATCGTCCAGCGCCCGCGGCGGCCACCCGAAGAACATCATCATGCTGACCTGCGATGCCTTCGGCGTGCTGCCTCCGATCGCGCGGCTGACCCCGGCGCAGGCGATGTACCACTTCCTGTCCGGCTTCACCTCCAAGGTGGCGGGTACCGAGCGCGGCGTGACCGAGCCGGAGCCGACCTTCTCCACCTGCTTTGGCGCGCCCTTCATGCCGCGCCGCCCGGAGGTTTACGGCAACCTCTTGCGCGAGAAGATTGCCCAGCACGGCGCGACCTGCTGGCTGGTGAACACCGGCTGGACCGGCGGCGCCTATGGCACCGGCAGCCGGATGCCGATCAAGGCCACCCGCGCGCTGCTGACCGCGGCGCTGGACGGCTCGTTGGCGGATGCGAAATTCCGCAAGGACGCCAACTTCGGCTTTGACGTGCCGGTCAATGTGCCGGGCGTGCCGGAACTGCTACTGGATCCGCGCCGCACCTGGGACGACAAGTCGGCTTATGACGCGCAGGCGGCCAAGCTGGTGCAGATGTTCTCCGACAACTTCGAACAGTATCTGCCGTTCATCGACGACGACGTGAAGGCCGCGGCCATCGGCTGAGGCCGACCGCATTCCCCTGAGGAAAGAAAACCCCGGCCCTGCGCCGGGGTTTTTCATTTAAGGAAATTAATTTTACCCTAAACACTTCTTTAACCCTTCCGGCGCAAATCTTCCGCAAGCGCAGCTTTGCGCCTGATTTACCGATATTTGCGCCGCATCCGGGGAGGGCGAAGTGGATAAAGAGGCTTTGACGGTTTTCAACAGCATATTCAGCACCGGAAGCGCTTTTGTGTACCGCTGCGCCAATGACGAGAACTTCACCATGAAATTCATGGCGGGACAGGTCGAAAAACTCTGCGGCTGCCCGAAATCGGACATTCTGGGAAACGCAAAGGTATCTTATGCCGGATTGACCCATGCAGAGGATATCGACCGCGTCTTTGCCGATGTGGATGCTGCCATCGAAAGGCGGGGGAACTGGGACGTTGCCTACCGGCTCAGCCGGCCCGATGGCTCCGAAACCTGGGTGCGCGAACGCGGCAACGCAGTGTTCAGCGACAGCGGTGAAATGATCTATCTGGAAGGGCTGGTTGTGGATGCCTCGGCCGAGGTCAGCCTGCGCAGGGAACTGCAGGAGACGCTGAACCGCACCGAGGCGGCCAACGCCGAGATCATCAATCTTGCCGAGAACATCCTGCGGTCGGTGCAGAAGCTGTCCATTCTGGCCATAAACGCCGGGATCGAGGCCGCGCGGGCAGGCAAGGCGGGTCTGGGTTTTGCCTATCTTGCCCGAGAGATCAAGGCGCTGGCGGATGAGAACAACCGCTGGGCCAACCGCATCACCGACACGATGGCCCAGCGCAAGCGCGACGAGGCGCGGGAGGCCGCCAGCGGCACCAAGGCCGGTTAGCGGGACACCGATCCCGCAACCATATCCCGCACCTTGAGCGCATAGCGGTCCGTCATGCCGGAGACGAAATCAGCCAGCGCGTGCATCGCCGTATAGGCGTCCTCCACCCCGCGCAGGTCCAGATCCACGGCACGGATCAGCTTGGCCCAATAGCCGTGCCTTGCCTCCAGTTCCTCGACATCCCAGCCGCACGCGGCCAGGTCGCCGTAAAGACCGTGGAAATGGTCCAGCACTGCGTGCAGCACCTGGCGCCCTGTGATCTCCAGTTCAGTCTTGCGGCGGGCAACAAAGATCCGCTGCTCTGACAGCTCTTTCAGCCGGGCAAAGGCCTGCGCCTTGGAGGACACTTCCATCAGCCCGTCGTTGAATTCGCCCATCATGATGGCGTCATAGTTTTCCAGAAAGGCGGTCACGGCGGCGTCGATCGACTGGCCGATGGCAAAGGCGCGCAGCAGCCCGATGCGGTCTCGCATCGGCAGGCCGCGGTCCTCGTTCGGTTTTCCGACGATCGCTTCCAGTGCCCCGGCCACCTCGGCACGGTCCAAATCGCCCATGCTGGCCGCGTCCTCGATATCCAGAATGCGGTAGCAGATGTCATCCGCCGCCTCGACCAGGAAGGCCAGCGGATGCCGCCGCCGCCAGCCGCCCGGTTCGGCCGGAAGGCCCAGAGCCTCGGCGGTCTCTTCAAACAGCGCTGCGTCCGACTGGAACACACCGAATTTCTTCAGGCCGACATAGGGCGCCTTGCCGGCCCCAACAGCCTCATCCCGCACCAGACGGGTGCAGGGGTATTTCATGAACGCCCCCAGCGTCGCATAGCTGAGCCGCAGCCCGCCCTGCTGCTGCGCGTATTCCAAGCGCCCGACGATGCGGAAACCCTGCGCGTTGCCCTCGAAATGCTCAAACTCGGCGCGCAGGTGCGGCGGCACCTCTGCTGCGATGCCGCGGCCGGACCGGAACTGCGCCGCGAACCAGTCGCCGATGCTGTCCTCGCCGGAGTGGCCAAACGGCGGGTTGCCGATGTCATGCACCAGGCAGGCGGCCTCGACGTGGCCTGCCAGACGCGCCACCTGATCCGCTGCCAGGCTGCCGCGCTCCGCCAGCGCAGCCCCTACCCCTGCGCCCAGCGAACGGCCCACGCTGGCGGTTTCCATGCTGTGGATCATCCGGTGGTGCACGTGGTCATGGTTATGCAGCGGGTGCACCTGGGTTTTCTGCGCCAGGCGGCGGAATGGCTCCGAAAACAGGATCCGGTCGTAGTCCTGCAGATAGGCCGGGCGGCCCGGTTTCTCGCCATACTCCGGCCGGCACAGCCGCCCCGGGTTCAGCAGCCTGTTCCACTCCATCGCCATGCGCCTGCTCCTTTTGCCTGTTTGACAGCGCTTAAACGGGAGGCCGGGCGGAATTGCAAACGCTTCAGCGCGGCTTGATCCCGGCCGGCTCCAGCTTGTGTTCGGGCTCCACGTGAATCACCGCCTGCGCATCCGGAAGCGCCGCTTTCAGGGCCGCCTCCACCCGGTCGCAAATGTCATGCCCGGCGCGCACGGACATGGCGCCGTCCACCACCATGTGAAACTCGACAAACAGGGCGCGGCCGGCGCGGCGGGTTTTCAGCCCGTGCACCTGCAGCGCCCCGGCCGCGGAGCGGTGGATGATCTCTTCGATTCGCGCGCGCTCCGCTTCGGGCGCCGCCATGTCCATCAGCCCGTTGACGGAGGACGCGATCACCCGCCACCCCTCCCGCAGGATGTTAACCGCCACCAGCAGCGCCAGCAGCGGGTCGAGAATGGCCCAGCCGCTGGCCAGTGCCAGCCCCAGCCCCGCCAGCACCCCGGCAGAGGTCCAGACATCGCTCATCAGGTGCCGCCCGCCTGCCGACAGCGCCGGAGAGCTCAGCCTTGCGCCTGCCCGCAGCAACACCTGCGCCCACAGGAGGTTCACCGCCATCGCCAGCGCATTGATCAGCAGGCCCGCGGGGCTCCAATCCGCCATCTCCGGCCGGGCCAGGGCGTTCACGGCCTCATGCACGATCACCAGCGCGGCGATCACGATCAGGATGCCTTCGATCACTGCCGAGAAGTATTCGGCCTTGTGGTGGCCATAGGGGTGGCCTGCGTCCGGAGGCCGCTGCGCATAGCGCACTGCGAACCAGGCCATTACCGCGCCGCCGATGTTCACCAGCGATTCCAGGGCATCGGACAACAGGGCCACCGAGCCGGTCATCATCCAGGCCGCGATTTTCAGCCCCATCACCGCCAGCGCAACAAAGATAGAGCCCGTTGCCAGCTGCTGCGCATTGAACCTTTGAGACATGATCCCTCCCGCCTGCGCCTTGCCTACATCAACAGCCCGCGGCGCAGCAGGTTCAGCCCCGCAACCAGCAAAACCACCAGCGTTGCCTGCCGGAACAGCGCCTGGTCGATCCGGTCATGCAACCGCCCGCCGATCCACATCCCCGCCACCGCCGGCACGATCAGCGCCAGCGAGAATGGTGCCGTTTCGGCCCGCATCACACCTGAGCCGGTATGCGCAACCAGAAGCGCCACCGCACCCAGGCCGTAGATCACCCCTTGCACCCGGATCTGTTCTGTCTTCTCGGTGCCCAGCGCCGTCAAGTAAGCCACCGTCGGCGGCCCCCAGACGCCCGAGACGCCGCCGATCAGCCCGGCAACGCCCCCCACTACAGCCTCGCTGCGGCGGCTGGGATTGGAGAGGGTGAGCACCTTTCCCATCAGCTGAATGCAGGCAAAGACCGTCACCGGCAGGCCAATCACCAGAAGCAGCGCCTGCTGCGGCAGAACCCGCACCATCTGCGCACTGAGCAGCAGGCAGACAAGACCAGTCAGCAGGAACACCCGGAACCGGCGGATCGAGGCCAGGGCGGCCGCCGGACCTTGCCGCAGCGCCTGCATCCCGTTTGTAACCAAGGTTGGCAAAATCAGCCCTGCAAGCGCCAAATCGGGCGCCAGAAACAGACTGAGGCCGGAGATAAAGATCATCGGCATGGCAAAACCGACCAGGCCTTTGACGGTGCCGGCCAGCAGCGCAGTGCCAAATGCAGCCGACAGCTCCGCCGGGGAAAGGAGAGAAAACAGTGCCGTCATGCCACCGCTCTATCACATCCGCAGCGTGCTGCACCGGCAAAATCAACACGCAATATTTGATCCAAATGACACGCTAGTTAGTATTTTTGTTGCGCTGCACCTGCAAAATGATTTACCACCGGGCGACCGAAGAAGGATCTGATTCATGGCCCACGACGGACAGGACTTGCATATGAAACCGACTCTCATTCCCGACCTGCTGGCGCTGACCGCCGCATCGCTGGAACCGCTAAACCAGCTGTTTGAGGCCGCGCGCGCCTCGGTCAAGGACATGGTGAGCGAGGAGGGCCGGGTGTCCGGCCGCCTGATCGAGGAAAACCAGGTGGCGGCACACGGGCTTTCTTGGCTTGCCACTTACGTCTACTGCCTGCGGCAGATGCAGAAATGGGCGGAAAGCCTGCAGGCCGACGGCAAATTCGGCGAGATGGAGCAGCTGATCCACCAGATCGGCTTTGGCGAGTACCTGCTGCAGGTCAGCGGCGGCATCCAGATGAACCAGGGCGAAATCATCCGCCTGCAGGATCTGGGCCTGGGCGCGGACGCGCTGAACACGCTGCAGGTGCCCGCGGTGGAGACGCTTTGCGCGCATGGCAACAGCCAGGCCGCGCGGACCCGGCTGGTGGAGCTGATGGAGGCGCAGGCCGGTTCCACCATGTTCGGCAACTCCGGCCTGGAGGAAGAGCTGGAGATGATCCGCGACCAGTTCCGCCGCTATGCGGTGGAGAAGGTCGAGCCGAATGCCCATGACTGGCACCTGAAGGATGAGCTGATCCCGATGGAGGTGATCGAGGATTTGGCGGAGATGGGCGTCTTTGGCCTGACCATTCCGGAGGAATACGGCGGCTTCGGCCTCTCGAAGGCCTCGATGGTGGTGGTCTCCGAGGAGCTGTCGCGCGGCTATATCGGCGTGGGCAGCTTGGGCACGCGCTCGGAGATCGCGGCGGAGCTGATCCTCTGCGGCGGCACCGAGGAGCAGAAGGCGAACTGGCTGCCCAAGCTTGCCAGCGCCGAAATCCTGCCCACCGCCGTCTTCACCGAGCCCAACACCGGCTCCGACCTCGGCTCCCTGCGCACCCGCGCGGTCAAGGATGAAAACGGCGACTACAGGATCACCGGCAACAAGACCTGGATCACCCACGCCGCCCGCACCCATGTGATGACCCTGCTGGCGCGCACCGACCCGAACACCACAGATCACCGCGGGCTGTCGATGTTCCTGGCGGAGAAGACCCCGGGCACAGATGAGCACCCGTTCCCGACCGAAGGCATGACCGGCGGCGAGATCGAGGTGCTGGGCTACCGCGGCATGAAGGAATACGAGCTGGGCTTCGACAATTTCCACGTGAAGCAGGAAAACCTGCTGGGCGGCGAGGAGAACAAGGGCTTCAAGCAGCTGATGGAGACCTTTGAATCGGCCCGCATCCAGACCGCGGCCCGCGCCATCGGCGTGGCGCAATCGGCGCTGGACATCGCCATGCAGTATGCGCAGGAGCGCAAGCAGTTCGGCAAGGCGCTGATCCATTTCCCGCGCGTCTCCGGCAAGCTGGCGATGATGGCGGTGGAGATCATGATCGCCCGCCAGCTGACCTATTTCTCGGCCTGGGAAAAGGACCACGGCCACCGCTGCGACCTGGAGGCCGGCATGGCCAAGCTGCTGGGCGCACGGGTTGCCTGGGCGGCCGCGGACAATGGCTTGCAGATCCACGGCGGCAACGGCTTTGCGATGGAATACAAGATCTCCCGCGTGCTGTGCGATGCCCGCATCCTCAACATCTTTGAGGGTGCTGCCGAAATCCAGGCGCAGGTCATCGCCCGCCGCCTGCTGGGCTGACCGCCGCCAGTGACCACCGCAGGGGAGCATTCCCCTCCTCGCCCGGCGTTCGCGCCGGGCTTTTTTGTGCGTCCGGAGCCCGCCCGGTATGCGTCCGGCCTGAAACCGCTGCGCAGAAATAGCCTGTTTTCTGTATAGGGTGTTCGCTCCCGGGCAAAATCTGTTTAGCTAAGGAGCCATGACATTCCTGCGCTGCCTGCTTCTGCCATTTCTGCTTTTGCTGCCCGCCTGCGGTGAGACCGTGCCCGAGGGCCAGTCCGCACGTATTCTGGCCATGGGGGATTCGCTTCTGGCCTGGCACAGCCTGGCAGGCAGATCCATTCCGGACAGGGTGGCGCAGGAGCTGCAGGAACCGGTGGTGGACAGGTCTGTTTCTGCCGCGCGGATCCTCTACAAGCTGCCGATTTCCGGTGCTGCGGGCATGAACATCGGCAAGCAGTACACGCCCGGAAAATGGGACTGGGTGATCGTGAACGGCGGCGGCAATGACCTGTGGCTGGGCTGCGGCTGTTTTGCCTGCAACCGCAAGATGGACAAGCTGATCTCTTCAGACGGACAGAGCGGGGCGATCCCGGGCATGCTGGCCGAGCTGCGCGCGACCGGGGCCAAGGTGGTCTACGTCGGCTATCTGCGCAGCCCCGGGGTGGGGTCGCTGATCGAGCATTGCCGGGACGAGGGCAACGCGCTGGAAGCCCGCATCACCCGTCTGGCGGCACAGGATGAAGGTATCTTCTTTGTGTCGAACAAGGACATGGTGGCCCACGGCGACCGCTCCTACCACGCGCGGACATGATCCACCCCTCGATCAAGGCCAGCCGCGAGATCGGCCGCAAGGGCGCCGAGATCATCCGCACAAACTGAAGGGGTCTGCTCCCGCCCCCTTGCGGCGCATTCCTGGAATGCGCCTGAGGCGTTGGGCCGGGCGCCGTGCTGCGCACGGCGCGGCAGTGCTTCGCCGGAATGACACGGCAGGCGCCGCGCACTGCGCGGCGCCGGGCCCAACGGGCGCAAGGCATTTCCAATGCCGCGGCGGCGGGCGGGAGCACCTGCTGCAGGCTTTGCTTGTGCGGGGCGCTGCCGCGTCCCAAATTGAATTGAGACGCTATTGCTGGAGGTCTTGATGCTGCGCGCTGCCCTGATCGGTTCCCTGCTGCTTGCAAACGCCTGCGCTAGGGATGAGAGCCTGTCGGCCTATGGCGCCGCAGGCAAGATGTGGCAGCTCCAGAGCATCGATGGTGCAGCCTTTCCAGCCTCCGCGCACCTGACGTTTCCGGAACCGGGCAGGATCGCCGGCCGCGGTCCTTGCAACAGTCTCCAAGGCAGCCAGAATGCCCCCTATCCGTGGTTTGAAACCGGGCCGCTGGCGGTGACGCGCGCTGCCTGCCCGGAACTGGAGGCTGAGGCCGCGTTCCTCCATGCCCTGCAGGAGATGACGCTGGCGGAGGTGTCGGGCGATGTGCTGATCCTCAGCAACGAGGCGGGCCGCGAGATGCTGTTCAAAGACGGCGGCTGAGCTGGTCCATGAGCCGCCCGCGCGCCTCGGGCAGAGGATGGTTGCCAAGCGACGGCGCCAGGTGCGCCTCCAGGAAGTAGCCAGTGGTACGCAGGGCTTGAACGATTTCGGTATCGTCAGCGTTGCCCTGGCCCAGCATCACCGGCGGCAGCGGCAGCAGCCGGTCCGCCCAGTCGCCTGCGCCTTCACGTGAAACAGCCCGGCCGGTTTTCGGCGACACGTAAGCCAGACCGAAGCGGCTGCCGGTCACGGCGCAGGCCGACAGGTCCAAGCCAAAGCCCATCTCCTCCAGCAGCGCCAGCTCCCAGCGCAAATAGGCCAGCGGCCAGAGGTCTTCGTTCCCGAGAAGGTCGAGCAGCTGTTCGCTGCGGGAATAGAGGTCCGGATGCGGTTCCCGCTCCGGCAGGCAAAAGGACAAGAGCGCCGTCACGGTGTTGAGCCCGGCCAGCGCCAGCCGCCCGGAGAGCGCAGCGGCAGCCCGGCTGCGCAGGGGTTCGGCATGGTAGCTGCCCAGGTGATCCTCCAGCCGCGCCCGCCAAGTCACATCCAGCTGTGCGCCGGGCTGCAGGATAGGGGCCATCCGGCGGCCGGCGCCGCCGCGCACAACGCCCGCATGGCGGCCGTGGCCTTCGGTAAAGACGTCGATGATGGCGGAGCTTTCGCCGTGACGGCGCACCGAAAGCAATATGCCGTGATCACGCCACTCCAACGCCCTGCCTCCCTGTCCTGCGGCCTGCCCTACCTGAGCGCATTGCCGGATGGGCTGCAAGCGGCAGGGTCATTCGAGGCCGGGTTCGTCCAGCAGGTGGCGGCCCTGCCGGTCCTCGACCTCGACCACCCAGAGATCGGGGTCGAACTCGCGCTGGCGGCGGATGGAGGCGTCGACCTCGGTCTCGGCGCCGGCGGACAGTTCATCCCATTTGCGGTTGCCGCTCATCAGGTCGTAGGTGCGGTGAAAGGCGCGGGCCTGGCCGTCGAGCGTGTTGAGCTTGACCAGCACCGCGCCTGCGGTGTCGTCGCCATGCGCGGTGATGAAGGCCGGGATGTCCTGAAACCGCAGCCGGGCCAGGTAGGCATCCACCCAGAAGCGGGCGGTGAGGCGGGTCATGCCGCGCCCTCGCCTGCGTCAGCGCCAAAGGCGAGTGCGGGAGCCTCCGGCGGGAGTACTTTTGGAAAGTTGAAAAGCACGGGCAGCGTCAATTGCCGTCCTTGAAGTCGAGGCCCATTTCAGAATAGCGCTCCGCCTCTTCCAGCCAGTTCGGGCGCACCTTCACCTGCAGGAACAGATGCACCTTGCGGCCCAGGAATTCCTCCAGCTCGGCGCGGGCAGCCTGGGAGACGGATTTGATCGTCTCGCCGCGCTTGCCCAGAACGATCCCCTTGTGGCCGTCGCGGACCACATAGATGATCTGGTCGACCCGGGCGGAGCCGTCCTTGCGCTCTTCCCATTTCTCGGTCTCGACGGTCAGCTGGTAGGGCAGTTCCTGGTGCAGGCGCAGGGTCAGCTTTTCGCGGGTCATTTCCGCCGCGATCATCCGCATCGGCAGGTCGGCGATCTGGTCTTCGGGGTAGAGCCAGGGGCTTTCCGGCAGCTTCCCCGCCAGCCATTTGCGCAGGTCATCGACGCCATGGCCGCGCTCTGCCGAGATCATGAAGGTTTCGGCGAATGCGTAGCGGCTGTTCAGGTTTTGGGCCAAGCCCAGAAGCTTTTCCGCGGGCACCTTGTCGATCTTGTTGATCGCCAGCGCCACGGTGCGGCCTTCGCCGATCTCCGCGAGGCCTTCGAGGATGGTTTCGACGCCTTCGGTGATGCCGCGGTGGGCCTCGACCATCAGCACGACAACGTCAGCGTCCGCAGCGCCGCCCCAGGCGGCGGCCACCATCGCCCGGTCCAGGCGGCGGCGCGGCTTGAACAGGCCGGGGGTATCGACGAACACCAGCTGCGCGTCGCCCTCCATCGCCACGCCGCGGATGCGGGCGCGGGTGGTCTGCACCTTATGGGTCACGATCGAGACCTTGGCCCCGACCATGCGGTTCAGAAGGGTCGACTTGCCCGCGTTGGGCTCTCCGATCAGGGCAACGAATCCGGCGCGTGTGGTCATCTGTACTGGTCCTGTTTGCAGAGCCGATCCCCTACAGGATTTTACCCACAGGGGCCAGAGGCGTTTTCACGGGGCTTGGGACAGCGTCGCACAGGCTTGCCCTATGTCAAAGACCTGTGGCAGATCCCGTGGGAGACCCGCAGCGCCAAGCCACACCGCGAGCCAGGCCTTTCTTAGAGTACACATAAAGGGGCTTGCCTGATGAATCGCCGTGACTTTCTGCTGGGAACAGCTGCAACTGCAGGGGCGCTTGGCTCGGGCGGTTGGAGCTTGGCGGCTGCCGGTGAGGCGCAGCGGCTTATCATCCAGCCTGCCAGTTTCGCTTTCCGTGAGACGCCGACCGAGGGTCTGGTGAGCCTGTCACCGGACGCGCCGCCGCCGGTGCTGTACGGGACGCAAGGCAAACCCATGCGGCTGCGGGTGCAGAATGGCACCGAAGATTACACCGCGATGCACTGGCACGGGCTGCGGATTGCCAATGCGATGGACGGGGTGCCCTATCTGACCCAGATGCCGATCGCGGGCGGCGAGTCGTTTGACTACGAATTCACCCCGCCGGATGCCGGCACCTACTGGTATCATCCGCACTGCATGACAATGGCGCAGATGGCGCACGGGCTGACCGGGGTTATGGTGATCCGGGAGGCGGAAGACCCCGGTTTCGACGGTGATCAGGCCATCAACCTGCGGGATTTCCGGCTGGATGATCAGGGCGCGTTCCTGCCCTATTACACGGCGCGCGGGGCGGCCCGCGGCGGGACGCACGGCAATGTGCTGACGGCGAACTGGCTGCAGGCGCCGGTCTATGATCACCCGGCGGGCGGGCTGGTGCGGCTCCGGGTGGTGAACACGGACACCACGCGGATCTACAAGCTGCATCTGAGCACGGATCAGGCGCGGATCATTGCCTGGGACGGGCATCCGGTGGATTTGGGCATCCCCCTGCCCTCAGCGCAGGAGCCCTTGCTGGCCGGTCCCGGTCAGCGGGTGGATTTCGCGGTGCGGATGCCTGCGGATGAGGGGCAGACAGTGGATCTTCTGGCGGAACTGCCGGGGCAGCCCGCCCGCACCATGGCGCGGATGCGGGCCATTGGCGCGGACCTGGCGCGGGATCTGCGGGAGTTGAAGCCTCTGCCGCCGAATCCGGTTTCCCGGCCGGATCTGGCAAACGCAGAAGTGCATGATTTCGTGTTCGGCTGGACACCGGAGGGCGGGGCGCCGAACGACGGTTATTGCGGCTCGATGGGTTACAGTTTCTGGTCGATCAACCGCACGCCCTGGGCCGGCGATGCCGCCAAGGGCACCGGGCCGCTGGCGGTGCTGGAGCGCGGCAAGAGCTATGTGCTGCGGCTCAGAAATGAATCGCCCAACCTGCATCCGATCCATCTGCACGGGCTGGCGTTTGTGCCGCTCCGCTCGAACCTGCGCAGGCTGCCGGCCCTGGTGACGGACACCCTGCTGCTGCTGAAGGACGAGGTGGCCGAGATTGCGCTGGTCGCCGACAATCCAGGCGACTGGGCCTTCCACTGCCATGTGATCGAGCATCAGAAGACCGGGCTTGCGGGCTATATCCGGGTGGTCTGAACCTAGCCGAGCTGTTCCAGCAGCGCCTTGGCGGCAGCTTGTTCGGCCTGCCGCTTGGAGCCTGCGGTGGCCTGTGCCTCGGTGCCGTCCTGCAGCCGCGCCGCGATGGTGAAAACCGGGGCGTGGTCCGGGCCGCTGCGGGACACCTCGACGTAGGTCGGCACCTTCTGCCCGCGCGCTTGCGCCCATTCCTGCAACGAGGTCTTGGCATCGCGCGCATCGGTCTCGACCTGGTGAATGCGTCCGCTCCACAGGCGCAGGATCATCTCCGCAGCCGCGTCAAAGCCTGCGTCCTTGTAAACGGCGGCAATCACCGCCTCCATCGCATCGCCCAGCAAGGCCTGTTTGCGGCGGCCGCCGGACATCATTTCAGAGCGGCCCAGCTTGAGCACCGCGCCAAGGTCGATCTCCTTGGCGACATCGGCGCAAGCTTCCTTGCGCACCAGCGCGTTGAAGCGCGGCGCCAGCTGGCCTTCGGTGGCGGTCTTGTCATGCTCCAGGAGCGCGGTCGCCATCACCAGCCCCAGAACCCGGTCGCCCAGGAACTCAAGCCGCTGGTTGTCCTTGCGGTTGGACGACGACACGGACGCGTGGGTCACGGCGCGCTGCAGCAGGTCGGGGCGGGCAAATTTATGCCCGATCCGTTCCTCGAACGCACGCAATTCCTTGGACAGTTTCACTCGATCCCCTTGAAGAAACGGTCGCTCCGCCAGGTCCAGAAATACAGCATGGACCGCCCGGCAGAGGAGAACATGATCCGGTCGGCACGGCCGATCAGGTTTTCAAAAGGCACAAAGCCAACCCCGCCAGCAGACTGCGGCAGGCGGCTGTCGGAGGAGTTGTCCCGGTTGTCGCCCATGAAGAAATAGTGCCCTTCCGGAACCTGATACACACCGGTGTGGTCCATGCCCTGGTTGGTGATGTTGAGCACGATATGCTCATTGCCGCCCGGCAGGGTTTCCAGCTTGCGCGACTTTTTGCAGATGGCTCCCTGGCCCACCGGCGCGTTTTCGCAGCGCGGGAAGGAGCCCTGCGGCCCCTGGCGTTCCATCACTTCCTCGAACTGGCCTGCGTCTTCCAGCTTGACCGGGGCGCCGTTGATGAACAGCACGCCGTTCTTCATCTGGATCTTGTCACCCGGCAGGCCGACCAGCCGCTTGATAAAGTCGTTGCCGTTGACCGGATGGCGGAACACCACCACATCGCCGCGCTCCGGCTGGCCGCCCATCAGGCGGGTGTTGTCGCCGTCCAGAAAGCCGCAGATGTCCTTGGCGTCGATGTTCAGCCCGACCGCGCCGATGCGCACGCTGGGGCAAGAGGCATAGGAATAACCGTAGGCCATCTTGTTCACGAACAGGAAATCCCCGATCAGCAGGGTTTCCTTCATTGATCCGGACGGAATCCAGAAAGGCTGGAAGAACAAGGTGCGGAAGACACCGGCGATCAGCAGCGCGTAGACGATGGTCTTGATCGTCTCAAGGATCGAACTGCCGGTCTTTGCTTTGGCCGTCATCAGGCTCTCCGGTTTGGAAACAGGGTCCGGGGCTACATGCGGGCCTGCGGGGGCCAAGTCAAGTTCCCGAAGGTGATTCCGCCGGGTCGCTGGCGGACGGGCGCGCCTCGATCACCACGAAGGCCTGCGCCCAGGGGTGGTCGTCGGTCAATGTCACGTGGATCACCGCCTCATGGCCGGGCGGGGTCATCTCGCGCAGGCGGTCGGCCGCCCAGCCGGTCACATGCATCACCGGCTGGCCGGTGCGCAGGTTGGAGACCGCCATATCCTTCCAGGCGATGCCCATGCGCAGACCGGTGCCCAGCGCCTTCGAGCAGGCCTCCTTGGCGGCCCAGCGCTTGGCATAGGTGCCCGCCACATCACGGCGGCGCTCGGCCTTTCTCTGCTCCGTCTCGGTGAAAACCCGGTTCCGGAACCGGTCGCCGAACCGGTCCAGCGTCCGCTGGATCCGCTCGATATTGGCAAGATCGGTTCCGACACCCAGGATCATTCTTCCAGCCGTTTCAAACCCAGCTTGATGCCATGGCCCAGAAACAGCCGGTTGACCATCAGGATGACCGCCAGCAGCAGCAAACAAACACCTGCCAGGAACAGGACCGGAATCGTTTGCCGTGCCTCGGCCACCACCGGATTATTCCAGTAAAGCGGCAGCTGCACAGCCGTTAGCACCGCCACAACCCCGGTCATTGCTGCCGCGTTGACCCAGGCCGCCCTGCCCGCCAGAGGTGCCCGGGTGGCCTGCGCAATGCGCATCCCTTCCAGCACGGCGGCAAACATCGGCGGCAGCACGGTTGCCAGCCCGGCCGGCATCCCGGCCCCAAACTGCGCCAGCAGCAGACCCAGCAGCAGCATCCCGGCAGAGGCCGCCATCCACAAGAGCCCGTAGCGGATCAGATTGACGTGCATCGCCCCGTCACCCCCGCGCTTCATCCATCAGGCGGCGCATCTCCTGCACCGCCGGGGTCAGGCCGCGAAAGATCGCTTCGCCGATCAGGAAGTGGCCGATGTTCAGTTCCTTCACCTCCGGAAAGGCCGCAACCGGCTGCACGGTCTCATAGGTGAGGCCATGGCCCGCATGCACCTCCAGCCCCAGCGAATGGGCATAGGCAGACATCTCCCGCAGGGCCTCCAGCTCGCGGTCGCGCTCTGCAAGCTTGCCCTCGGCGTGGAAGTCGCAATAGGCGCCGGTGTGCAGTTCGATCACCTCGGCCCCGATCCGGTGCGCAGCCTCGATCTGCTTGCGGTCGGCAGCAATGAAGATCGACACCCGGCAGCCCGCCGCGCGCAGCGGCGCGATGTAATGCGCCAGGCGGTTTTCCTCGCGCGCCACTTCCAGCCCGCCCTCGGTGGTGCGCTCCTCGCGCTTTTCCGGCACGATGCAGACCGCGTGCGGCTTGTGGCGCAGGGCGATCTTCTGCATTTCCTCCGTCGCCGCCATTTCGAAGTTCAGCGGCACGCTCAGCGCGTCCATCAGCCCGTCGATGTCAGCGTCGGTGATGTGGCGGCGGTCTTCGCGCAGGTGGGCGGTGATGCCGTCTGCGCCTGCCTCCTCCGCCAGCTTTGCGGCGCGGACCGGGTCCGGATAAGCGCCGCCGCGGGCATTGCGCACGGTGGCGACATGGTCGATGTTCACGCCCAGGCGCAGTTGGTTCTGTGTCATGAGAGGTCTCTCATCCGTCTGAAGTAAAAGCCTTGAGCCAAAGACTAGACAGACGGCGGGCAAGAGCAACCCTGCAAGCGATAATGGTACAATCCGGCAGCGCGGCTCAGGAGCCGGTGCTGACTTCGGCACGCTGCTTGATCGCCTCGAACTTGGCCTTGATCTTGGCCCGGCGGCGCTGCTGATAAACGCGGATCACCGGCAGGCTGAGCATATAGCAGACCGTGGCGCTGATGATGCCCGGGATGATGCCGCCGATCATGTAGGGATAAAACACCTCGTTATAGAACAGGTGCAGCCCCTGCCAGTCGGCGGGCTTGTCCATGAACAGCGCAAACAGGTTGTCCTTCAGGTCGGCGCCCGCGGCCAGAAACTTGCCCGCCAGAGACTTGTCGACTTCCTCGTCGAACTCGGTGCCCAAGAGCCAATGACCGGTTTGCAGGCTGGCGACCCCGATCGGCACGTAGGTCAGCGGGTTGCCAAAGAAGGTGGCGCTGAGCGAGGCCAGGATATTGCCGTTCATCAGCCGCGCGATGATCGCCGCCACCAGGAAATGCATGCCGTAAAAAGGCGTGAAGGTGGTGAATACCCCGGCCCAGATCCCGCGGGCGATGCGCTCGGGCGAATCGGGCAGCCGCCGCACCCGGTGTTTCACGTACAGGAAGGCCCGGCCCCAGCCGCCGCGCGGCCAGACGAAGTCCGCCAGCGCCCGGAGGGGCGAACGTCTGTCCCGGCGCCTGAATACCAAAGCTGTCCGTCCTTCCCAGTTCCGGCTCAGAGTTTCAGCGGCTTACCCCGGAAAATGGCGTTCTTCCGGCTTGTTCCGGAACCGCGCCACCGCGGCAACATCGCTTTCCGCCTCAAGCGTCAGCATCAGCGAGTGCAGCTGCTCCACATCCCGCAGCTCCACATTGATCATAAGCCGGTAAAAGTCTGGTTTCCTGTCAACAAATTCAAGGTCCGAGATATTGGCCTTTTTCTCGCCGATCAATGTGCAAATGCGCCCCAGCACCCCGGCATCATTGCCGATGGTCAGTTCCAGCGTGGTGCCATAAGCTGCCGGATGGGTGCCGCTGTGCCAATGCACGTCCATCCAGCGCTCCGGCTGGTCCTCGAACTCGCCCAGCTTGTCGCAGTCGGCGGCATGCACCACCACGCCGCGGCCGCGGTAGGTGATGCCGATGATGCGCTCGCCCGGCAGCGGCTGGCAGCAGGGCGCGCGCTCAAAGCTCTGCCCCGGTTCCAGGCCGATCACCGCCCGGCGGGGTGAGATTTCGTCGCCATCGCCGGAGGTGGTCAGTTCAGGATAGACCGACTGCACCACATCATGCGCGGTGATCTCGGCCGCGCCCAGCCGTGCAAGCAGCTCGTTCACGCCGCTGGCGCGCAGCGCGCGGGCCGCGGTTTCCAGCGCCTTGTCCGTCGCCTTCTTGCCAACATGCTCAAACGCCGAACGCGCAAGTTCATGCCCCAGCTTCACAAACCGCGCCCGATCAGCTTCGCGCAGGGCGCGGCGGATGGATGTGCGGGCCTTGCCGGTGGTGGCGATCTCCAGCCAGCTGACCTGCGGGGTCTGGCCCTCGGCGGTGATCACATCTACCGATTGGCCGTTGCGCAGCCGGGTCCACAGCGGCACCCGGATCCCGTCCACCTTGGCCCCGACGCAGGCATGGCCGATGCGGGTGTGAATGGCATAGGCAAAGTCGATCGGCGTCGCGCCCTTGGGCAGCTTGATCACGTCGCCCTTGGGAGTGAAGCAGAACACCTGATCCGAATACATCTCAAGCTTCACGGCTTCGAGGAATTCGTCGTGATCGTCCTCGGCGTCAAACTGTTCAGTCAGCGAGGCAATCCACTTGGCCGGATCGACGGCAAAGGGGTTTTCCGAGCGCACCCCGTCGCGGTAGGACCAATGCGCCGCAACGCCGGTTTCGGCCACATCGTGCATCTGGCGGGTGCGGATCTGCACCTCAACCCGCTTGCCGTCGCGGCCCGACACCGTGGTGTGGATTGAACGGTAGCCGTTGGATTTCGGCTGGCTGATATAGTCCTTGAAGCGGCCCGGCACGGCCCGCCAGCGCTGATGAATGGCACCCAGCGCACGGTAGGCGTCTTCTTCGGATCCGGTGATCACCCGGAAACCGTAGATGTCCGACAGCCGCGAGAAGCCCTGATCCTTGGCCTGCATCTTGCGCCAGATCGAATAGGGTTTCTTGGCACGGCCAAACACCTCCGCCTCGATCCCGGCCTTCTCCAGCTCCAGCCGCATGTCGCCGGTGATCCGGTGGATCACGTCGCCGGTTTCGCGCTGCAGGGTCACAAAGCGGCGGATGATCGACTGCCGCCCTTCCGGGTTCAGCACGCGGAAGGCCAGATCCTCCAGCTCCTCGCGCATCCACTGCATCCCCATGCGGCCCGCCAGCGGCGCATAGATATCCATGGTCTCGCGCGCCTTCTGGGCCTGCTTCTCGGGGCGCATCGCCTTGATGGTGCGCATGTTGTGCAGACGGTCGGCAAGCTTCACCAGGATCACCCGCAGATCCTTGGACATCGCCATGAACAGCTTGCGGAAGTTTTCAGCCTGCTTGGTCTCGCGGCTGCTGAGCTGCAGGTTGGTCAGCTTGGTGACGCCATCGACCAGCATCGCCACCTCGCCGCCAAAACGGCGGGCGACTTCTTCGTAGTTCGCCTTGGTGTCTTCGATGGTGTCATGCAGCAGCGCGGTGATGATGGTTGCATCATCCAGCCGCTGTTCAGTCAGGATCGCGGCCACCGCCACAGGATGCGTGAAATAGGGCTCGCCCGAGTGGCGGAACTGCCCCTCATGCATCTTCTCGCCAAAGGCATAAGCCTCTGCGATCCGTGCTGCATTGGTCTTGGGGTTGTAGTTGCGGACCAGAGCAATCAGGTCGTCAGGGGATATCATGTCCGGTCCGCAGCCTCAAAATTCTCGGAACGCGCGCCTCAGCCCTGGCCCTGGGCCTCCATCAGCGCGCGCAGCAGTTTCTCTTCCGACATGTCGTCTTCAGCGGGCTTGTCGTGGTCCGCGCCCATCAGCAGAGCCATGGAATCCTCTTCCGGCTCGTCAACCTCGATCTGGGTCTGGTTGCTCTCGATCAGACGCTCGCGCAGCTCGTCCGCGCTCTGGGTCTCTTCGGCGATCTCGCGCAGGGACACAACCGGGTTCTTGTCGTTGTCACGCTCGACAGTGATCGGGGCACCAGCCGAGATTTCGCGGGCACGGTGCGCAGCCAGCATCACCAGCTCAAAGCGGTTGGGCACTTTATCGACGCAATCTTCAACCGTCACGCGGGCCATCAGCGACTCTCCAATTCAATTCCTGGTCCAGAAGGCAGACTTCTACGCCCAAATCTTTCTCTTGACAAGGGCGGAAAACACCGCATCGCGCGCGCTACAGAGGGCACACTTCAGCCGCCTCTTCCGGCGGCAGTTCCGCCAGCATTTCGGACGCGGTTTTCTGCAAGACCGGGTGGCGCCAGCGCGGCGCGATGTCTTGCAGCGGCACCAGCACAAAGACGCGGTCCTGGATGCGCGGATGCGGCAGGATGATCTGCCCCGGCGCCTCCTGCATCTGGCGTTCCAGCGGCAGCCCCTGCCAGCGGCGGTATCCTGCTGCATCCGGCAGCACCGCGCCGCCGTGGTCCAGCAGATCCAGATCCAGCGTGCGCATTCCCCAGCGCTGTTCCCGCACCCGGGCAAACTGCGCCTCGATCTCATGCAGACGTGCCAGCAGGGCATCAGCGGACAGAGAAGTTTCCACCGCGACAGCGGCGTTTACATAATCCGGGCCGGCACCGGCCGGAAAACAGGGCGTGCGAAAGAACCGCGAGACGCTGCGCAGCCTGATACCCTCAGCCTGCAAAGCGGCGATGGCCTTTGACAATGTGACTTCCGGCGCACTAGCGTCAGCAGGCAGGTTACCGCCAAGTGCGATCAGCGACAGTTTCCGGTTTCCGGCCATTTTTGACCCTATTTCAGAATGGCAGTATACTTGCGGCAGATGACAAATAACTTACATTAAGTCCACCCGTTTCGCCGTTTTCAAGCTCACACTCACGGAACTCAAGGCTGAGGCGGATATACCGGAAGGAACATTTGATGTTTTACAAAGACGAACGGCTTGCGCTGTTCATAGACGGGTCGAATCTGTACGCCGCGGCCAAGGCGCTCGGGTTTGACATCGACTATAAGCTTCTGCGGCAGGAATTCATGCGCCGCGGCAAGTTGCTGCGCGCCTTTTATTACACCGCTCTGCTGGAAAATGACGAGTATTCGCCGATCAGGCCGCTGGTGGACTGGCTGCATTACAACGGCTTCACCATGGTCACCAAACCGGCCAAGGAATACACCGACAGCCTGGGCCGCCGCAAAGTCAAAGGCAACATGGATATCGAATTGACCGTCGATGCCATGGAGCTGGCGCCGCGTGTGGACCATATCGTGCTGTTCTCGGGCGATGGGGACTTCCGCCCGCTGATTGCCAGCCTCCAGCGCCAGGGCGTGCGGGTTTCGGTGGTGTCTACCATCCGCAGCCAGCCGCCGATGATCTCTGACGACCTGCGCCGCCAGGCCGATAATTTCATCGAGCTGGAAGAGCTGCGCGACGTGATCGGCCGCCCGCCGCGCGAGCAGAGCGACCAGCGTTCGGCAACGGTCGCGCACGGTTGAGCGCAAGCAGCCGCCTGATACCCGGAGCGAGGCGCCTGATGGGGCGGCGCCTTCTCCGGACCTGATCAGTTGTCTGCTTGGCTGTTTATCTGGTTGTGGCGGGCAATCACTTCCGCTGGCCAGCGGCTCTTGATGTAGGCCAGCACTGCCAGCATTTCCTCCTCCGTCAGCACACCGGCGAAGCCGCCCATGCGGCTGCGGTAGCCGTTGCCGACCACCTCCGCAACGCCGCGCCGTGTGATGTCCAGCAGCTGCGCGTCCGGGTGATGCCAGGTGTGGCCGCTTTCGTCCTGCGGCGGCGCCGGCAGGTAGCCCTCGCTGTCCCGGTCCTGCCAATCGGGCTCGCCTTGCAGGTCCGCTCCGTGGCAGCTGGCGCATTGGTCCAGATACACCGCCTGGCCCAAGGCCACGGCTTCCGGATCCTGATAGGGCAGGATCCCGGCGGCCTGCGGGCCGCTCTCCGCCAGCCAGTAATACCCGGCCGCCGCCAACCCGGCCGCAGCGGTAACGGCAACCACCTTCTTCATGCCGGCCCCATGCCTGTTGCTGTCCACGGCGGGCTTTTGCCGCCTTCCCCCGCGGGAACCTCCAATCACAAACCTGTGAGACCGCCCGGGCACTGGACCTCGCCGCCTGAACCGCTTACCTCTGGCGCCCAAGGAGACGCCCATGACCAAGCCAGCCCTGACCCTCTACCTCGCAGCGCCGCGCGGCTTTTGCGCCGGAGTGGACCGCGCCATCAAGATCGTCGAAATGGCGATCGGCAAATGGGGGGCGCCGGTCTATGTGCGCCATGAAATCGTGCACAACAAATTCGTGGTCGATTCCTTGCGCGAAAAAGGCGCGCTGTTTGTCGAGGAGCTGGACGAATGCCCCGACGACCGGCCGGTGATCTTCTCCGCCCACGGGGTGCCGAAATCGGTGCCCGCCGCGGCTGAGGCGCGCGAGATGATCTACGTCGATGCCACCTGCCCGCTGGTCTCCAAAGTGCATATCGAGGCCCAGCGCCATGCCGAGGCCGGTTTGCAGATGATCATGATCGGCCACAAGGGCCACCCGGAAACCATCGGCACCATGGGCCAGCTGCCTGAAGGCGAGGTTCTGCTGGTCGAAACCGCAGCGGATGTGGCAACGGTTGAGGTGCGCGACCCGGACCGTCTGGCCTATGTTACCCAGACCACCCTGTCGGTCGATGACACCAAGGGCATCGTTGCGGCGCTGGAAGAGCGTTTCCCGAACATCATCGGCCCGCACAAGGAAGATATCTGCTATGCCACCACCAACCGCCAGGAGGCGGTGAAATCGGTGGCGCCCAAGTCGGACGCCCTGCTGGTGGTCGGCGCGCCGAACTCCTCGAACTCCCGCCGGCTGGTTGAGGTCGGCGCCAAAAACGGCTGTGCGTACGCCCAGCTGGTGCAGCGCGCCGAAAACATCGACTGGCGCGCGCTGGAAGGCATCCGCTCCATTGCGATCACCGCCGGCGCCTCTGCCCCGGAACTGCTGGTGAACGAGGTGATCGACGCCTTCCGGGAGCGGTACGACGTGACGGTTGAGGTGGTTGAGACCGCGGTCGAAACGGTGGAATTCAAAGTCCCCCGCGTCCTGCGGCAGCCTGCGTGACTTCTCTGCGGGCGGCCAATCCGGTTACAGAAAACGCACCCGCCGCGGGCTAATCGTGCTACGCCTTAGTCCGCGGGCATTTTTTGGAGCCGTTTTCATGATCACCCAGCACTTTCTGATCACTGCATTTTTAGTCATCCTCTCCCCCGTCACGGGCGTCATCCGAATGCTGGCGCCGGAACGCGCCTGAACCGGCCCTTTCACAGAGCGGAGGCGGGAGATGAGCGACCGGAAAACCCTGCAAGTCTACGCGGAAGCAGCGCAGGCCTATGCCGGCGGCTTTGCCCGGGCCGACGACAGTTTTCACGATCCGGATTTCGCGGCCTTCACTGCCCGGCTGCCAGCCGGCGCCCGCATTCTGGATCTGGGCTGCGGTCCGGGCCATTGGGCCGCCCGTTTCAAGGAAATGGGGTTCACGGTTTCCGCCATGGATGCCTCGCCCGAGATGGCGGACCTGGCGAAATCCGGTTTCGGGATCGAGGTTGAGGTCGCCACCTTCGAAGCAGTGAGAGGTAAAGGCCCTTTCGATGGCATCTGGGCCAACTTCAGCTTGCTGCACGCGCCGCGGGCTGGCCTGCCCGGACATCTGGCGCAGGTTCATCGCGCCTTGAACCCCGGTGGTATCTTCCATATTGGCATGAAGCTCGGAGACGGCGAAGGGCGTGACAAGCTGGGACGTTTCTATGCCTATTACAGCGAGGATGAATTGAATAATCTGCTTCAAGACGCGGGCTTCACCGTCACCCGGACCCGCCGCGGCAATGGCCAGGGCCTGGCCGGCGGCGTTGAAACCTACGTGATCCTGACCGCCCATGCCTGAACTGTTTGCTTATACCGACGGCGCCTGTTCCGGAAATCCCGGCCCCGGCGGCTGGGGCGTTCTGCTGCGCGCCATGGACGGTGACTCCATCGTCAAGGAAAAGGAACTGAGCGGCGGCGAGGGTGAGACCACCAACAACCGGATGGAACTGCTGGCCGCGATCAATGCGCTGGAAAGCCTGGCGCGGCCCTCCACGATCACCGTGGTCACCGATTCCGCCTATGTGAAGAACGGCGTCACCGGCTGGATCTTCGGCTGGAAGAAGAACGGCTGGAAAACCTCGAACAAGAAGCCGGTGAAAAACGTCGAGCTGTGGCAGCGGCTGGACGAGGCCCAGCGGCGCCATAAGGTAACCTGGGAATGGGTCAAGGGCCACGCAGGCCATCCCGAGAACGAACGCGCCGATGAACTGGCGCGCGCCGGCATGGCGCCATTCAAGAAAAAGAAAGGCGCCTGATGCACGGGGCCGCCGCATGAACTTTCTGACCCTGCTCGATTACGCCTCGGTGCTGATCTTCGCCCTGACCGGGGCGCTGGTTGCCAGCCGGGCACAGCTCGACATCGTAGGCTTTGCCTTCGTGGCCTGCCTGACGGCGGTTGGCGGCGGCACGGTGCGGGATCTGCTGCTGAACCGGGACCCGGTGTTCTGGATCGGTGACCCCAACTACATCCTGCTCGCAGCCGCCGCCGCGGTGACGGTGTTCTTTACTGCGCATCTGGTGGAAAGCCGGATGCGCTGGGTGATCTGGCTGGACAGTTTCGCCCTGGCGATTGCGGTGCCCGCGGGCACCGGTGCAGCGATTGCGCTGGGAAAGGAGCCGGTGATCGTTGTGCTGATGGGCATGGCGACCGGCTCGCTGGGCGGGCTGATGCGCGATGTGGTCTGCAACGAGGTGCCGCTGGTCCTGAAACAGGGCGAGCTGTACATCACCTGCGCGATGGCCGGTGCAATCACCGCCGTGCTGGCAATGTCCGCGGGGCTTGAGCTGCGGTTTGCCCTGCTCGCCTGCGCTGGCGTCTGCTGGACCCTGCGCGCGGGCTCCATCCTGTTCGGCTGGCACCTGCCCGTCTACAAAAGCCGCCCGCCCCGCAGCTGAGCCGGTTCAGGCGTTTTTGCGGCTCTCCTCCATGGCTTTCAGAAACGCCTGCCCCTCATCGCTGATCCGGGCCTTGCGGCCGCGGCGGCGGTGCCAGATCTGCGCCATTTCATGGTATTCCCGCAAGCTGGCATCGCGCAGCAGGTCTTCCTTGATCTCCAGCGCGGCAGCAAAATTGTCCGCCAGCCGCCGGTCCTCCTCCTCGTTCCGGTCGAACTTGTGCCAGTAGCCGGGTTCGATGGAGGCGGTGAAATGATTGGCCCGGCCGCGGGCCTTCTTGTTCAGGAACCCGTCGCGCGAGCGCAGCGCGTAATGGTTGAGCTGCGCAGCGGAGTATCCGTAGCTGCCGCGCACATACAGCACGCCCTCCAGCTCATTCTGCGGCAGGCGGGTGCCGTCGGCCAGCTGCCAGTTCACATCCTCCGGCGCAACCGCCAGGAAGGGGCGGTGAACGCCCATCCGCTCAAACTTCCCGTTGTTGCGGAAAGCCGTCTTGAAGAACCGGTGCTCATCCGCCTGGCCTTCCTCCGGTTCGGCCCGGACAAAGGCCTGCGGCACCGCAGGATGGTCCGCGGTCCCCACGCCTGCATTGCCGAAGATCCGCCAGACAAATGAAACCGCGTCCGCGTCCTGCCGCTCAGCCAGCAAGCCTGGCAGCGTGCCGTCCGCGGTATTGATCTGCAGAAATTCGTCGACATCCACCACCAGCACCCAGTCGGCCCCGGCCACCTTGGGCTCATACTCGGCCCACATCAGCGCGCTTTTGTGCGGCCCGCGCCGCATCACCCGGTTGAAGCGGTGCTCCACCACCCCCATCCGGTGCAGGCAGCGCAAGATGTGGTCGGTAGGGTCCGAGCAGTCGTTGGTGAACACCACGAAATCGCTGACACCGATGGATTTATAGTGGCAGATCCAATCGAGGATATAGGCGCCCTCGTCCTTCATGGTGGTCACGACCACCACATTCGGCGTGCCGCTGCGGCCAGTGTCCTGTGTCATTTTCTGATGCTCTCTGCCTCGGGTCCCGCCGCTTTTGGCTGCGGTTGCGTTATCTTATCCAACAAGATCCTCTGCGCAGCAGGAATTGCGCTTTCCCGCTCCGGCTGTGTCCCGCGCGCCTCAGCCCCGGTTATCTGGCGGTATAGCGCTGCCAGAGCCAGATCAGCACAAGCGCGCCCAGCACCGCGCCGATGAAACCGGCCATGAAGCCCATAACCGCAAGCAGGCCGCGCAGTACCAGCCCGCCCAGCAGCGCCCCGGCCATACCGATGCAGACCGTGGTGATAATGTCCGTTTCCAGACGCATCAGCCGGGTGGCCAGGAAGCCAGCCGCGGCACCGATAATGATCAGGGCAATGATGGGCATGCCGGCCTCCGGTTACAGGCGGCTGCCCTTCGGAACCGGGAAGCCGCGCAGGAATACATCCGGATCCTGCGCACTTTTGCCTGCCCGTTGCAAGCGCAACAGCTGCACCGCACCAGTGCCGCAGGCAATGGTCAGGGCTTCGTCCAGCACCTCGCCGGGCGCGCCCTGCCCCTCTGCCAGCTTTGATGCAAGCAGCTTGACCCGCTGGCCTTCGATCTCGCACCAGGCGCCGGGGAAGGGCGACAGGCCGCGGATCTTGCGGTCCACCTCCGCCGCCGGACGGGACCAGTCGACCTGTGCCTCCGCCTTGTCGATCTTTTCGGCGTAGGTGACGCCCTCTTCGGGCTGCACCTCGGGTGCCAGCTCCGGCAGGCGCCGCAGGGCCTCGACGATCAGACCCGCGCCCATTCCGGACAGCCGGTCGTGCAGCTGGGCGGTGGTTTCCTCGGCCCCGATCGCAGTGGCCTCGCGCAGCAGCACCGGGCCGGTGTCCAGCCCCGCCTCCATCTGCATGATGCAGATGCCGGTTTCGGCATCGCCCGCCATGATCGCCCGGTGAATGGGCGCAGCACCGCGCCAGCGCGGCAGCAGGCTCGCGTGGATGTTCAGGCAGCCGTGCTGCGGCGCATCCAGAATGGCCTGCGGCAGGATCAGCCCGTAGGCCACGACCACGGCGACATCCGCGTTCAGCGCCGCAAACGCCGCCTGTTCCTGCGCGCCTTTCAGCGAGACCGGGTGGCGCACCTCCAGCCCCAAGGCCGCGGCGCGGGCGTGGACGGGGGCCGGACGGTCCTTCTTGCCGCGGCCCGCAGGCCGGGGCGGCTGGCAATAGACGGCGGCAATGTCATGCCCGGCCTCCACCAGCGCGTCCAGCACCGGCACCGAGAAGTCAGGCGTTCCCATGAAAATAATACGCATCGGCGTTCCCGTCCCTGCCCCGCTGCCGTGCCGCACATCCGGCGGGGCCTGCCTGCGTCAACGCAGGTTCGCGCCCGGTCCCGGAATGGGCCTTTCGCGCCCGCCCTTGGGGGCGGGGCCGGGCGCGAACCGGGCCGCAAGCGGCCCGGAAGTTCAAACTCCAGCCTTAGCCGGTCAGCTTCTTCGCCTTGCGGATCAGCATGTCGCGCTTCACCTTGCTCAGATGGTCGAAATACATCCTGCCGTTCAGATGGTCGATCTGGTGCTGCACCGAGGTCGCCTCGATCCCCACGAAATCCTTGCGGTCGATCATGCCCTGTTCGTTCAAGTAACGGACAGTCACGGCGCGCGGGCGTTTGATCTTGGCCGACACACCCGGCAGGTTCGGGCTGGCCTCGTCATGCTCGCGCAGCTCGATCGAGGCATGCAGGATCTCAGGATTTGCCAGCTTCACCGCACGACCGCGCTCGGTGGAGCCGTCCACCACCGCCAGCCGCAGCATCACGCCGATCTGGTTGGCGGCCAGGCCCACGCCCGGCATCGCCTCCATGGTATCCACCATATCATTCCAGATTTCGCGGATCTCATCGGTGATCTCTGTCACCTCATCAGCCTTGGTGCGCAGGCGCTTGTCAGGCCACGGCAGGCAGGTGCGGACGGTCATGTCTGTAAGATTCCTCAGGCGCGGGCGCGTTCGCGCTTCAGCTTCTGCATCTTGCGGGTGATCATCTGGCGCTTGAGCGGCTTCAGGTAATCGATGAACAGCTTGCCGTTCAGATGGTCGATCTCATGCTGCACGCAGGTCGCCCACAGCCCGTCAAACGCCTCGCGCTGCGCATTGCCGTCGCGGTCCATCCATTCGACATCCACCACCTTGGGGCGGATCACCTCGGCATACTGATCCGGGATCGACAGGCAGCCTTCCTCGTAAACGTTGGTTTCGTCCGAGGAGGAGATGATTTCCGGGTTGAACATCACCAGCGGGCGCGGGTCGCCGTCCTCTTCCTTGACGCAGTCCAGCACGATCAGCCGCTGCAGGATACCGACCTGCGGCGCCGCCAGGCCGATGCCGGGGGCTGCATACATGGTTTCCAGCATGTCATCCGCCAGCACGCGCAACTCATCGCTGAGGTCCGGCACTGCCGCGCAGACCTTTTTCAGGCGGGGATCGGGATGGATCAGGATCTGTCGTTTCATGCGCTTCATGTATGCGATCAGCCGCGCCATCGCAACGCCCCCTTGCGCCTGCCGCTGCAGCGATTAGCCTCGCTTCCAATCAGAGGGGAGTTCACCATATGGATTTTGACACGATCATCGACCGCCGCGGCACCCACAGTTCAAAATGGGACAAGATGGAGACGCTGTTCGGCGTGTCCCCGCAGGACGGTCTGGCGATGTGGACCGCGGACTCCGACTTTCAGACCGCGCCCTGTGTCATCGAGGCCTTGAAAAGGGCCGCCGAACATGGCGTCTTCGGCTACTCCTGGCAGCATCCGGAGTATCTGCAGGCGGTGCAGTGGTGGATGAAGACCCGCCACAGCTGGGACATCGAAACCGATTGGGTGCTGACCACCCAAGGCCTGGGCAATGCCATCGCGCTGAGCCTGGATGTCTGGAGCCGGCCCGGCGACGGGGTGGTCATCTTTTCACCCGTCTACCATGAGTTTGCCCACAAGGTGAACAAGGCCGGACGCAGGGTCACCGAATGCCCGCTGGCGCGGGATGGCGATACCTACAACCTGGATCTCGACGACGCGCAATCGCGCCTGAACGGGAGCGAGAAGCTGCTGCTGTGGTGCTCGCCGCAGAACCCATCGGGCCGGGTCTGGACCCCTGAGGAGCTGCGCGCGGTGGCGGCATTTGCCAAGCGCAACGATCTGATACTGGTCTCTGACGAGATCCATCACGATCTGGTCTATCCCGGCAGCACCTTTGTCCCGATGGATGCGGCGGCGCCCGAGGCGCGTGCCTGGACCGTCACCCTCACCGCCGCCTCCAAGACCTTCAACATCGCCGGGCAGCGCACCGGCAACATGATCATCCCGGACCCGGAGCTGCGCGCCGCGATGCGCAAGCGGCTGAACACTCTGGATTACGACCCGAGCGCGCTTGGCGTCGCCATGATCACCGCGGCCTACTCCCCCGAAGGCGCCGAATGGGTCGATGCCCAGATCGCCCACTTGGAGGGCAACCGCAAACTGTTCGACGAGGCGGTCAACGCGCTGCCGGGACTGAAGTCATTGCCGCTGCAATCCACCTATCTGGCCTGGGTCGATTTCTCCGGCACCGGTATGAGCCGCGAGGAATTCATCAAGCGGCTGCGGAAAGACGCCAAAATCGCCACCTCGCCCGGCGACGGCTTCGGCACCGGCGGCGAGTTCATGGAACGCTTCAACCTGGCCACCCAGCGCGCCCGGGTCGAAGACGCCTGCCGCCGCCTGACCGCTGCCTTCTCGGACCTGCAATAACCATGAAGCGCCTGCTGCGGCTTCTGGCGCTGGTCGTCCTGACCGGCGCCGCCTGGGCCACCTGGCAGGCCTTCGCTCCGCGCCCTGTGCCGCCGCAGGCGACGGCGGTGGACCGGATCGACCGCATCCTGATCGAGAAATCCGCCCGCCGCCTGACCGCGAGCCGCGGCGGCGAGACGGTGCTGGAGTTCCCCATTGCGCTGGGTTTCGAACCGGCGGGCGACAAATTTCAGGAAGGCGACGGCAAAACCCCTGAAGGCACCTTCAGGATCGACAGGCGCAACCCCAACAGCGCCTACCACCTGTCACTGGGAATCGATTACCCTCAGCCCAAAGACCGCGTCCGCGCGCAAGCCGCCGGAGTCAGTCCCGGCGGCGATATTTTCATTCACGGGCAGCCGAATTCGGTGGGAAACCTGATCACCTTGCCCGGCGACTGGACCGCTGGCTGCATCGCCGTCAGCAATGACCAGATGGAAACGCTGTGGCGTCTGGCAGAGATCGGAACCGAGGTGGAAATCCGCCCCTGACCTGCCGCCTCAGATCTTGCCCTGCGACTGGTCGAAGGGGATCAGCCCGGCGGGAGCGTCCGGCGATTTGTAGAAATCCAGCGGCGGCGTGTCGGAGGCAAGCGTCGAACGCTTGAACTCATACCGCATTTCGCCGCCCTCTTCCTCGCTGGCGACAATCAGGCATTGCGACAGATGACGGGCGCCGTCGTAGATGTCGACCAGCCCGCGCAGCATCGGTGCGGTTTCCGCCTCGACCGAGAACCCCGTTTTCCAGATCCGCAGCACCGGATACAGCTCATTGTCCGCCATCACCCGCAGCCTGCTCTTCTTTCGCATCCCCTGCAGGCGGGCGGTATCGAGCGCTTCCTGCACGGCCTTGGGAACGTAGGTATTCATAGCGGCAGCCTTCCAGATGCTTGAGGTATCACAGGTCCATTTATTCAACGGTGCGTCACAAATAGATAAAATCAAGTGAACTTTTCTGTAAAATTTTTGGCAGCGCAATTTTGTTACCCCTGTGCAGAGGCGCAGAGGGCTTGCGCGCTGCACTGCATAGGCGCCAGGCCGCGCCGTCCTTATGCTTGAGCTGCACAACAGCAGGAGCAGACACGATGGGCTTACTGGTCGACGGAAAATGGCATGATCAGTGGTATGACACCGATTCCACCGGCGGCGCCTTCAAGCGCAGCGAATCGCAGTTCCGCAACTGGGTCACCGCCGACGGCAGCGCCGGCCCCTCGGGCGAGAGCGGCTTTCCGGCGGAAAGCGGGCGCTATCACCTGTACGTCTCGCTTGCTTGCCCCTGGGCGCACCGCACCCTGATCTTCAGCAAACTGAAGGGGCTGGAAGACCGTATCTCCGTCTCTGCCGTGCATCCCGACATGCTGGGCGAGGGCTGGACGTTTGAAACCGACAGCCACGGCGCCACTGGCGATTCCCTTTTCGGCAGCTCCCACCTGCACCAGATCTATACCCGCGCCGATTCCGGCTACACCGGCCGGGTGACGGTGCCTGTGCTGTGGGACAAGGTGCAGAACACCATCGTCTCTAACGAAAGCGCCGAGATCATCCGGATGTTCAATTCGGCTTTCGACGGGATCACCGGCAACACCGACGACTATTGGCCGGAGGAGCTGCGCGAGCCGATCGAGGCGGTCAACGCCCGCGTCTACAGCTCCGTGAACAATGGCGTCTACAAATGCGGCTTTGCCACCTCGCAAGAGGCCTATGACGACGCCATAGAGCCGCTTTTCGAAAGCCTGGACTGGCTGGAGGACCTGCTGTCGCAGCACCGCTATCTGCTGGGCAGCCGCATCACCGAGGCCGACTGGCGCCTGTTTACCACCCTCCTGCGGTTTGACCCCGTCTACCACGTGCATTTCAAATGCAACCGCAAGCGGCTGGTGGATTACCCGAACCTCTGGGCCTACACCCGCGAGCTGTACCAATGGCCCGGCGTGGCAGAGACCGTGGGGATGCACCACATCGTGCGCCACTATTATTACAGCCACGACACCATCAACCCGCACCGGATCATTCCGATCAATCCAGAGATTGACTGGATGGAACCGCACCGCCGCGGCTGACCCCTGCGGCCTGACGCCACCTGGCGTCAGATCCGCTTATCCTGCACCAAATAGGGAGTTCACGCACTGAACTGGTTGCTTTAAGAAACGGGTAATCTCATATGGCAATCGATCAGCCTGGAGAGAAATATCCACCGGTGATGCCCGCGATGCCAGAACGCCCGCTTGAAAACGCTCCTCCGCCCCGCGATCACGGCGGCAACCTCAGCGCGGCGATGGCCGAATTCGGCGGACCCCGCAGCGGCTGGATGGACCTGTCGACGGGCATCAACCCGCACCCCTACCCGCTGCCGGACTTCACCGCAGGCGACTGGGGCGCGCTGCCCGATGCAGATGCCTTGGCGGAGCTTGAGCACGCGGCCCGCGCGTTCTGGAACATCCCCGAGCAGGCAGCCGTCCTTGCCGCGCCGGGCGCGTCGGCGCTGATTGCCGTCCTGCCCGCCCTCGCCGCGCCGCGCTGGGTGCAAATCACCAAGCCGACCTACAACGAACATGCCGCCGCCTTTGAGGCTCATGGCTGGATAATCCGCGATAAAGGCCCGGCCGAAGCCCGCGTCGTCGTGCACCCGAACAATCCGGACGGCCGCCTGTGGAGCGTAGAGCATTTCACTTCACCGCTCACCATCATCGACGAAAGCTTCTGCGATGTCTGCCCGGACCAGAGCCTGATCCGCATGGCCGCCCGTCCCGGCGTCATCGTGCTGAAAAGCTTTGGCAAATTCTGGGGGCTCGCGGGGATGCGGCTGGGCTTTGCCATCGGCGATCCTGAATTGATCGCCAAGCTTGCCACCTGGCAGGGCCCCTGGGCCGTCTCAGGTCCCGCCCTGCGCACCGGGGCGCTGGCCTTGCAGGACCGCCCATGGGCCGAGGCCACCCGCACCCGCCTCAGACAGGATGCGGCCCGGCTGGATGAGCTGGTGCTGGCCAAGGGCGCCAGCCTGGCCGGCGGCACCGACCTGTTCCGGCTCTATAACGTGGAGGACGCCGCCGCCTGGCAGCATAAGCTGGCACGCGCCCATATCTGGAGCCGCATCTTCCCCTATTCGCAATCCTATCTGCGCCTGGGCCTGCCGCCTTCGGACGGCTGGGAGCGGCTGGAGGCCGCGTTATGAGCACCGCGGCGATGCTGGTTTTTGCCCTGCTGCTGGATGCCGTCTTTGGCGAGCCGAAATGGCTGTGGTCCCGCCTGCCCCACCCCGCAGTTCTGATGGGAAAGGCAGTTGGCTTCCTGGACCGCAAGCTCAACACCGGCAGCAACCGCCGTGCTCAGGGCGTGCTGGCGGCTCTCGCGCTGGTCCTGGGCGGCTATTTCTTGGGCAAACTTCTAGCGCTGCCCGGGGCGCTGGTGGAGATCCTGGTTGCCGCCGTCCTGATCGCCCAGCGGTCCTTGACCGAACATGTCGCCGCAGTCGCCAAGGGCCTGCGCAGCAGCCTGGCCGAAGGCCGGGAGGCGGTGGCGATGATCGTCAGCCGCGACACCGCCGCCATGTCCGCACCGCAAGTTGCCCGTTCCGCCATCGAAAGCGGCTCGGAAAACCTGTCGGACGGTGTTATCGCGCCCGCCTTCTGGTTCCTGGTTGCCGGCCTGCCGGGGCTGATCATCTACAAGGCGGTCAATACCGCCGACAGCATGATCGGCTACCGCAATGACCGCTACAAAGACTTCGGCTGGGCCGCTGCCCGGCTGGACGACCTGCTGAACCTGATCCCGGCGCGGCTGACCGGCCTGCTGATCGCTTTGGCCGGCGGCCAGCTGCGCCACTGGAAAGATATCGCCGCCGACGCCCGCAAGCACCGCTCGCCCAACGCCGGCTGGCCCGAGGCTGCGATGGCGCGCGCCCTGGACACCGCTCTGGCCGGTCCGCGGTCCTATGACGGCGAGATGCGCGACTTTCCCTGGGTCCACGCCGAAGGCGCCAAAAGCGCCAGCGCCGAAACCATAACCCGCTCCGTCACCCTGCTTTGGAAAACTTGGGCAATAACCCTGGCCCTGACCATTGCCATCGCCGCGTTTTTCTAGCACATAAGATCCTGTGGGAGCGGAAAGACAAGGAGCGCCGGAGTTATGCGCCTATTGCCCTTTGCCCTCGCGGTGAGCCTGCTGCCCGCAGCGGCGGCGGCCCAATGCGGCGGCGGCTTTCAGAATTTCGTCAAGCTTTTGAAAGACGAGGCGGTGCAGGCCGGCTACGGCATGACCACGGTCAACGCCTTCTTTGACGGCACCCGCCAGAACCGCAGGGTGCTTGAGGCCGACCGGGCCCAGGGTGTCTTCCAGAAACCCTTTATCGACTTTTCCCGCCGCCTGATCTCGCAGGACCGCCTGCGGCGCGGCCTGCAAATGTCGCAAAGGCACGACAGCACCTTCCAGCGCATCGAAAACACCTATGGCATCAACCGCGGCGTGCTGCTGGCCTTCTGGGCGCTGGAAACCGATTACGGCGGCTATCAGGGCGATTTCAACACCCGCGACGCGCTGGTGACGCTGGCCCACGACTGCCGCCGCCCTGAACTGTTCCGGCCGCAGGTCTTTTCCGCGCTGGAGATGTTTCGGCAGGGCAATTTCGACCCCAAGCGCACCACCGGCGCCTGGGCAGGAGAGATCGGCATGGTGCAGATGTTGCCCGGCGACATCCTGGAGCACGGCGTCGATGCCGACGGCGACGGCAAGGTCAGCCTGAAAACCTCTGCCGCCGATGCGCTGATGTCAGGCGCCCGGATGCTGTCGCACCTGGGCTGGCAGCCCGGACAGCCCTGGCTGCAGGAGGTCACCCTTCCCGGCGGCATGGACCTGTCGCTGACCGGCACCGCCCGCAAGAAGACCGTGGCAGAGTGGCGCGCGCTTGGCGTTGCGGCGCGGGACGGCAGCCTGCCGGATCCGTCCATGCGCGCCTCCCTGCTGCTGCCGCAAGGGCACAAGGGGCCGGCCTTCCTCGCCTACCCCAACTTTGACGTCTATTTCGAGTGGAACCAAAGCTTCACCTATGCGCTGACTGCCGCCTATTTCGCCAACCGGCTGGAAGGCGCGGATGTCTATAAGGCCGGCAGGCCTGAGAGCGGGCTGAGCGGCTCTCAGATGAAGCAGCTGCAAGAGAAACTGCAGGCGCGCGGCCACAATGTCGGGGATATCGACGGCATTCTCGGCGCCCGCACCCGGCTTGCCGTGCAGAAAGAGCAGGCCCGCCTCGGCCTGCCCGCCGACGCATGGCCGACCCCGGCGCTGCTGAAGAAGCTTTAGCGCACCGGGAAGCGTTCTCCCTTTTCGGTGATCAGGATCACCCGGCTGCCGTTTCGGACAAACAGGTCGCAGCGGCCAAACCCGTTTGTGAAGTCCACGCAGATGCTGCCGTCCCCGGCAATCCGGTACGTGCCCCAGGCCGTGCCGCCGCCGTTTTCTTGCGAATAGGTATAGGAATAGGCGCCGTCGCGGCCATAAAGCGACTCGCCGCCGTCATAAAAGCGGAAAGACCGTCCCGGCAGCGCCTCCAGCTCAGTCCGCACGAACGGGGCATCGCCCGGGCGCAGCTGCCAGTCCGCAGCCTGGGCCGCACCTGCCATCAGGCATAAGAAAAGGGGCATGATCCGTTTCATGCCCCCACCTTAGCGTTTGTTCTCTCAGCCCGCCGTCACGATCCGGTGACAACCGTGCTCACCAGCCGATGAACTCTTCGAAATCCTGCATCGCACGGGTCCAAAGGCTGACCGCCTGGGCAAAGTCATCCGGGCTCATCCCATCAGCGCCCATGAACACATCCATCTCGATCCGCGCTGCACCTTCCTCGGAGATGTAGCCGCGGGCAAAGCGGTTTTCGGTGTTCCACTCGTTGATCTTGGCCAGGCGCACGCTGCCATCGGTCTGATAGCCTGAAAAGAATTGGATGGCGCTGCAATCGGTGTTGTTGCCGCAGCCGTAGTAATAGACCGAAAAGTCGTTGCCGTAATACTCAACCTTGACGTTCGGATCGCCGACGCTGTCGGTGGTCAGTTCCACCTGCGCACCCTCATCCTTAAAGAAGTCAGCCACGCTGTCGCCGGTCGTGGCCACCACATTCTGGGCCGCAGCTGCCACCGGCAGAACCAGCGCCACGGAGGCGGCAATCGCCTTAACTATACTCATTTTTGTCTCCACCAATACGTCTTGCGCCCCCGCGCCGATCCCCCGGCGCAAGAACTCAGGCCACCATCGCCTCTGCTTTTTTCAGGTCAACCGAAACCAGCTGGCTGACGCCCTTTTCCTGCATCGTGACGCCGAAAAGCCGGTCCATCCGCGCCATCGTCACCGCGTGGTGGGTGATGATCAAGAAACGGGTGTCGGTCTGGCGGCACATTTCGTCCAGCAGGTCGCAAAAACGGGTGACGTTGGCGTCATCCAGCGGCGCGTCAACCTCGTCCAGCACACAAATCGGCGCCGGGTTCGACAGGAACACCGCAAAGATCAGCGCCATCGCGGTCAGCGTCTGCTCGCCGCCCGACAGCAGCGACAGGGTCGACAGCTTCTTGCCCGGCGGCTGGCACATGATCTCAAGCCCCGCATCCAGCGGGTCGTCGCTTTCGACCATCACCAGATTGGCCTCACCGCCGCCGAACAGATGGGTGAACAGCATGGCAAAGCTGCTGTTCACCTGCTCAAACGCGGTCAGCAGCCGCTCGCGGCCCTCACGGTTCAAACTGGCAATGCCGTCGCGCAGGGTCTTGACCGCGCCTTCCAGGTCCAGTTTCTCGGCGACCAGCGTGTCGTGTTCGTTCTGCACGCCTCGGGCGTCCTCCTCGGCGCGCAGGTTCACCGCGCCCAGGGCGTCGCGCTGGCGCTTGTAGCGGTCGACATCCGCCTCCAGGCCTTCCGAAGGCGGCATTTCGTCCGGCGACACGCCCAGCTTCTCCAGCAGGGCCTGCGGGGTGATCTGCTGCGCCTCGATGATGCGGCCCGCGGCCTGGGTCACCGCATCCTTGGCCGCATCGCTGCGCGCCTCGGAGCGTGCCCGCGCCTCGCGCGCCTCGGACGCCAGCCGCTCGCACTCGCGCTCCTTTTGAACCGCGTCGCGCAGCTCGGCCTCGGCGGCGATCAGCGCCTCGGTGGCGGCGGACTTGCGCGCCTCGGCGCCGGAAATCGCCTCGTTCAGCTCTTCGCGTTTCCCGGCGATTTCTGCCGGAACCGCGTTGGCCTCTTCCAGTTCCTCCTGCGAGGCTTCGCGGCGCTCCGCCAGCTCCTCGATCCGCTGCTTGGCGCTTTCCAGCCGGTGGCGCCAGCCTGACAGCTCCTTGGTCACCTCCTGCGTGCGCTTGGTACGGGCCTCGCCCTCGCGGCGCAGCTCGTCATGACTGGAGCGGTGGGTCAGCATGGTGATCCGCGCGGCCTCAACCGACTGCTTGATCTCCTCAACGGCCCCGCGCGCCTGATCCAGATCGCCAAGTTCCCCCAGCGCCTTTTCCGCCTCTTTCAGCTGCAGGCTGGCATTCAGTGCGTCTTCCTCGTGGCGGGAAACCGCAATGCCCAGAGTTTCCAGCTTGCCATCGGCCAGGTTGCGGTCCGCCTCCGCCCGGCTCAGCGCGCGGGCCGCATCCGCCACCCGCTGATCCGCCACCCGGCGCGCCTGGCGGGCGTTCTGGTCGGCCAGCGTCACCTCTTCCAGCTTGCGCAGCAGCATTTCATGCGCGCCGCGGGCGCCCTCGGCCTTGGCGCTGACGCGCTCCATGTCCTGCTTCAGCGCTTCCAGCTTGTTCAGCTGCTCCAGCCGCAGCGCAGCAGCACTCGGCGCATCCTCGGCCCAGGCGCGGTAGCCGTCCCAGCGCCACAGGTCGCCCTCAACCGTCACCAGCCGCTGCCCCGGCTTCAGCTGCGCCTGCAGCCCGGCGGCGGCATCGCCATCCACCAGCCCGATCTGCGCCACCCGGCGCGACAGCGCCTCCGGCCCAGAGACAAACAGCCCCAGCGGCTGCACGCCCTCCGGAAGCTCTGCATCGTGGTCATAGCCCGGCAGGGACACCCAGCCGGTCGGCCCGTCCGCCTCCGCCAGCGGCGCCCGCAGGTCATCGGCCAGAGCCGCCCCCAGCGCCTTTTCGTAGCCCAGCGCCACGGTCAGTTCGTCCAGGATCTGGCCGCCCTCGGCCGTGTCGCGCTCCACCAGCTTGGCCAGCGCGGTCACCTCGGCACGCAACGCGCCCAGCTCGCCTTCGGCTTCCGACCGCTGCGAGCGCGCCTCCGCCTCAAGGCTCTGGGTCTCCGTCCGCAGCTCGTCCGCAGCCGCCAGCGCCTCCTCCGCCGCTTCAGAGGCCTCGCGGGCCTCCTCTTCGGACGTCATGGCAGCCTCGAACTTCTCCGCCGCCAGACCCAGCGCCTGCCGCGCCTCGCCCTGTGCGGCACGGGCCTTTTCCGCTTCGCCTTCCGAGCGGCCAAGCGCCCGCTGGCAATCCTCAACCGCACGGCGTGCCGACTGGTGGCGCGCGGCCAGACGGGCGACATCCTCGGTCACTTGCGCCAGATGGTCCTCGCGCGCCTGCAGGATCGACCCCGCATCGCGGGCCAGCTCCGCCGCCTCGGCCAGCCTGCCGTCGTGCCCGTCGCCGGCCTTGGACAGCTCGCGCTGTTCCCATTCCAGCCGCTCGATGGTTTGGCCCGCGTCGTTGTTCAGCCCGGACTCGCGCTCAATGTCATTGCCCAGCTGGACAATCCGGCTGCTAAGCCGCTCGATCGCCTGGCGCGCCTGCGCCTCCTGATCGCTCAGCGAATCCCGCTGCACCACCAGCCGCTGCAGCACGGCGGCGGCAATGGCCTCCTCCTCGCGCAGGGGCGGCAGCTTTTCCTCAAACGTGCCGCGCTGCGCCGCGGCCGCGCGCACCAGCGCCTCGGCCTTCGACGCCTGCTCGACCCGCGCCCGCAGTTCATCCTCGGAGGCCAGCCGCGCCTCATCCGCCTCGCGCCAGCGCCGGTACAGCAGCATGCCTTCGGACAACCGCAGCTTTTCGCCGATCTCGCGATAGCGCTGTGCCTGCCGCGCCTGCTTGGCCAGCTGCGACAGCTGCGCCGCCAGCTGCTCGATCACGTCATCGACACGCAGCAGGTTGGCCTCGGTGTTCTTCAGCTTCAGCTCCGCCTCGTGACGCCGCTGATACAGGCCGGAGATCCCCGCCGCCTCTTCCAGGATCCGCCGCCGCGCCTTCGGCTTGGCATTGATCAGCTCGGCAATCTGCCCCTGCCGCACCAGCGCCGGCGAATGCGCCCCGGTGGAGGCATCGGCAAACAGCATCTGCACGTCACGCGCCCGCACGTCCTTGCCGTTGGATTTGTAGGCGCTGCCCACATCACGGGTGATCCGCCGCACGATCTCCAGAATATCGCTGTCATTGAACCCGGAGGGCGCCAGCCGTTCCGAGTTGTCTATCTGCAGGCTCACCTCGGCAAAGTTGCGCGCGGGCCGCGACGTGGTGCCGGCAAAGATCACATCCTCCATGCCGCCGCCGCGCATCGCCTTGGCGCGGGTCTCGCCCATCACCCAGCGCAACGCTTCGAGAAGATTGGATTTGCCGCAACCGTTTGGACCCACAACCCCTGTCAGCCCATCGGCTATGACCAGTTCGGTTGGATCAACAAAGCTTTTGAAGCCGTTCAGCCTGAGCTTGGAAAACCGCAAAGCTGCCCCTTCGTGATTCCGTATGGAGAAAGTTCAGCGGGTCTTATCGCGTGTGTCAACGCTCCGCACCCCCAAATCGGGGCGAATGCGGATCAATCCACACTATATCTTGTGGATAAACTGCCCGTTCCGGCGGTCTTTTGCCAAGCCGGAGCTGTTTGGCCGTCAGGCGGACCGCAACAGCCGTCCCAGCCGGGCAATCCCGTCCTCAATGGCCGTGTGGTTGGAGTTGGAAAAGCTCAGCCGGATCGTGTTCTGGCCGCTGCCATCGGCAAAAAACGCCTGTCCGGGGACAAAGGCCACCTTCTCCGTCTCCAGCGACCGGGCCAGCAGGTCCGCCCCGTTCACACCTTCCGGCAAGGTCATCCAGACGAACATGCCGCCCTCCGGCCGGGTCCACGCCACGCCCTCCGGCATGTGCTTCTCCAGGGCCGCCAGCATCACGTCCCGGCGGCGCTGATAGACCGCACGCAGCTGCTCGACATGCTCATCGAAACAGGCTGCAGCCACGCCATGCACCGCCATCTGGTTGATGCTTGACGTATGCAGATCAGCGGCCTGTTTCAGCAGCACCATCTGCGAGATCACCGGCTTGGCCGCCACCGCCCAGCCGATCCGCAGCCCCGGCGCCAGCGTCTTGCTGAAGGTGCCGCAGTAAACCGTCCGGCAATCCTCGATCGAGGCCTTTTGCTCCAGCTCCAGCGCCAGAACCGGCGGCACCGGCGCGCCGTCATAGCGCAGCGACTGATAAGCCGCGTCTTCGATGACGGCGCAGTCCAGCGTGTCCACCAGCTCCAGCAGCCGCAGCCGCCCGGCCCGGTCCAGCGTCTCACCGGTCGGATTGGCGAAATCCGGCGAGAGATAGGCGAATTTCACCGCACTTCCCGCCTCCTCCGCGCCCTCGGCATAGCTCTCCGCCGTGCGGTTGCCGGTCAGCGACAGCCGGTCATACCGAGGCTCGTAGGCGTTGAAGGCCGCGAGCGCCCCCAGGTACGTCGGCCAGCCCACCAGCGCGGTGTCGCCCGGCGACAGGAACAGCTTGCCCAGGTAATCCAGCGCCTGCTGGGAGCCGGAGGTGATCAGCACGTTGCCGGCCTCGCAGACTATCCCGATCTTCGCCATCTCAGCGGCGATCCACTGGCGCAGCGGCAGGTAGCCTTCGCTGACCGAGTATTGCAGCGCCTGCGCTTGCCGCTCCGGCTCCAGCGCAGCCTGGAAGGCCTCGGCAAATTCATCTGCCGGGAACAGCGCCGGATCCGGGATGCCGCCGGCAAAGGAGATGATGTCCGGCTGGTCCAGAAGCTTCAGAAGCTCGCGGATTTCCGACGCCTTCATCCGCGCATTGCGGGTGGCAAAGATCTGGTTCAGCTGCATGCCTCTCTCCTCGCGCACGATCTAGGCCCACGGTAGGAGAGTGCAAAACAAAGTCAATGATCCTGACCTACTGTTACAGCCATCGTGATCCCTGCCCGCCCTTGCAGCCGCTCCCCGAGCGTGGTCATATGTTTTGACCAATTTAAATGAGCGTCAGGATGCCGTTTCAGAAAGTCCAGCCCGAGAAGCTCTCCGCCTCCGTCGTCAAGCAGATCGAGCAGCTGATCCTGCGCGGCATCCTGTCCCCGGGCGAGCGCCTGCCTGCCGAACGCGAACTGGCAGAGCGGCTGGGCGTCTCCCGCCCCTCCTTGCGCGATGCCATCGGCGAACTGCAGGCGCGCGGCTTGCTGGCGTCCAAGGCTGGCTCCGGCGTGTTTGTGGCGGATGTTCTCGGCTCCGCCTTCTCCCCTGCCCTGATCCAGCTGTTCGCCAGCCATGACGAGGCGGTGTTTGACTACCTCTCCTTCCGCCGCGACATGGAGGGGCTGGCCGCCGAGCGCGCCGCCCGGTTCGGGTCAGACTATGACCTGCAGGTGATCCAGGCGATCTTCGACAAGATGGAGGCTGCGGGCAACCCGGCGATCTCCGAGGAAGCGGCCCAGCTCGACGCCCAGTTCCACTCCGCCATCATGGATGCCAGCCACAACGTCATCATGCTGCACATGATGCGGTCCATGTTCGATCTGCTGCGCGAGGGCGTCTTCTACAACCGCCGGATCATGTTCCAGCAGCACACCACCTATGAGGCGCTTCTGGAACAGCACCGCGCCATCAACGCCGCCCTGCAGGCCCGCGACCCGCAAGGAGCCCGCACCGCGGTTGAGGCGCATCTTGACTATGTCAAACAGGCCCTCACCGACCACCAGCGCGCTGAGCGCAACGCCGAGGTGGCCCGGCAGCGGCTGGAGCATGAGACCGGTAAGGGGTGAAGCCGCCAGATGGCGCGCAGGCAGGCTATTCCGCCCCCCTGCTCCTTACGACCGCAACAAAAAAACCCGGCCACTTGGACCGGGTTCTTTTAACTTGTCAGTGTCAGCCAAAACTTAGTGCAGCTTGGCGTCCACATCCGCGATGGCGGCGTCGATCAGCTTGTTGGCCTCGGCGGCGGTCATCTGCTTGGAGATCACCTCATCCGCGGCAGCAACAGCAATCGAGATCGCCTGGTCGCGCACTTCCTTCACAGCCGAAGCTTCTGCCGACGCGATCTGCTCCTCGGCGGCCGCCAGGCGGCGGGCGATGGAGGTTTCCAGATCCGCCTTGGCAACGTCCGCTGCACGGGCAGCCTCGTCACGGGCGGCAGCAACGATCTGATCGGCCTGGGCCTGAACTTCCTGCTGCTTGCGCTCATAAGACGCCAGAATGGTCTGGGCCTCTTCACGCAGCGCACGGGCTTCGTCCAGTTCCTTCTGGATGGCCGCGGCACGGTTGTCCAGCTGGTTGCCCAGCAGGCCCGGCACCTTGGCCAGCAGCAGGATGCCGACGAACAGAAGGAAAGCCAGCAGAACAACGAAATCGGTGTTGCCCAGCGACAGGAACGGGCCTTCTGCTGCCAGCGCCGGGCCGGCCGCGCCAAAGGTCAGGGCAAGAGCGAGGATATTGCGCATGTCCTTATCCTTTCGTCCGCTGTGCAACTGCCGCAGCAACTGCGTCTTTGTCTGCCGACCCGCTCAGCGCGGTCACCAGCGCCTCTGCGGTCTCGGTGGCAACAGCCTTAACACCTTCCAGCGCGCCGGCCTTGATTTCGGCGATCGCCTTTTCGGACTCGGCAGCCTTGGCAGCGATCTGCTCGTCTGCTTTGGCAATCGCCTCGTCCAGCCCGGCCTGGATTTCTGCACGGGTCTCAGCAGCGATGCGCTGAGCTTCCGCACGGGCATCCGCCAGAGCTTTGTTGTATGCGTTTTCGGCCTCGACAGCCTTGGCTTTCAGGTCTTCAGCCGCGGCGAGGTCGTTGGTGATGGTCCCCTGACGCTCGGCCAGCACCGCAGCGATGCGGGGCAGCGCGACGCGCGACAGAATGAGGTAGATCACGACCAGGGCGACCACGAGCCAGAAGATCTGGTTCCCGAAGGTCGAGAAGTCCAGCTGAGGCATGCCCGGAGCAGACCCGTGCGCTGCGTCTGCGGCGCCGTGTGCTGCGTCTTGCGTATTAGATGCCATGTCGTCCTCCTTGGGAACTTGCCGTTACACCGGGCAGTGCAGGGTTTTGCCGCACTGCCCGGCCGTAAGGAAATAGGTTCCTAAGGTCTTAGACGGCGAACATCAGCAGCAGAGCGACCAGGAACGAGAAGATGCCCAGTGCTTCTGCAAACGCGATGCCGATGAACAGGGTTGCGGTCTGGCCGGCAGCTGCCGACGGGTTGCGCAGAGCGCCTGCCAGGAAGTTGCCAGCCACGTGGCCCACACCGATTGCGGCTGCGCCGGAACCGATTGCTGCCAGGCCTGCGCCGACGAACTGACCGAGTTGTGCGATATCGCCTTCCATGATTTCTCTCCTTACGATGGAATGTGGTGATTTCTAGGGTGGGCAGGCCCGGTCAGGGCGCGCCCGCTTTGCTTTCAGATCCTGGCCTTAGTGGCTCGGGTGCAGTGCGTCCTTCAGGTACACGCAGGTCAGGATGGTGAACACGTAGGCCTGGATGAAGGCCACCAGAACTTCGAGGGCGTAAACTGCGGTGATCGCGAAGATCGGCAGGAAGCTGAACAGGCCCAGGGCGCCGGCAAAACCTGCGAACACCTTCAGAACCGCGTGGCCGGCCATCACGTTACCGGCAAGACGGATGGAGTGGCTGACAGGGCGCACGAAGTAGGAAATCAGTTCGATGATGGCCAGGATCGGGCGGAGCGCCAGCGGCGCGCTCGACACCCAGAACAGGCCCAGGAAACCGGCGCCGTTCTTGACGAAACCGACGATGGTCACGGTGAAGAATACCAGCGCAGCCAGGATCGCGGTCACCGCGATGTGCGACGTGGTGGTGAAGGACATCGGGATCAGGCCCAGGAAGTTTGCCATCACGATGAACATGAACAGGGTCATGATGTAGGGGAAGAACTTGACGCCGTCCTTACCGGCCACGTCCTCGACCATCTTGTAGATGAAGCCATAGGCCAGTTCCGCCACCGACTGGGTGCGGCCCGGCACGATGGCGCGGCGCGAGGAGCCCAGCACCAGCAGCGCGAACACGGCGGCAACCGCCAGGCCCATCCACAGGGTCACGTTGGTCGGGGTGTACCAGGAGACGTGGTCACCGCCAAACAGCGGCTGCACGATGAACTGGTCCATCGGGTGGATCGCCAGCTTTGATTCCGCCGGAGCGAAAATCAGGCCCGACACTACGACCAGTGCCAGAACTGCGAAAAAGAAAATTTTGCCCATCGGTCCGCTTCTCCTGTCGCCGGCAGCCGATCCCGTCGGATCAGTCCCGGTCTTGCGCATTTTTTTCGGCCTCATCGGCCAGTTTCTTGTCCTGGATCTCCTGCGCGCTGCGAAGCATTGTCTTCACTCCGGCCGCAAGCCCCAGCAATACAAACAGCACCATGAAGATCGGGAGCGTGCCAAACAGCAGGTCGAGCCCGTATCCGATGCCAAAGCCGATCGCGAGACCGGCCACCAATTCGATCACCATCCGCCAGGCCATGTTGGCCATCGAATAATGCTCATCCGCGCGCGGCTTGGGCTCCTGGGCCTTACGCGCCGCCGCCAGCTTCTCCTCCAGCTGCGCCATGCGCTGCTTTTGGTCGTCGTCGGTCACGGGCGCCATCCTCACGCGAAGTTCTGTGAAGGGTGCTAAGGCCAAGGGGCTGAGGAGTCAATTACAAGGATCGAAGATTCAAATTCACATCAAGCCATTGAAAATAAACGGACAAAACTGCAACAGCGCAAGCCGCGCCGCCTTGCCGCAGCCGCCGTTAGCGCCAAACCGCTCCGGATTCCATATTCAACCAAAAGGTTGATTTTAGCGAACAGGCCGCCGCGGCATCCGCAGCCGCACGATCCGCCCATCGATCAGCAGCAGCCCCATCAAGATCGCCGCCATGCCCCACAGATGCTCTGACAGCAGCTGCTCCTTCAGAACAAAGGTGCCCAGGAACAGGGCTGACACCGGCGCGATCAGCGTCGGCAGGGTGATATTGGTCGGCCCCACCTTGGGCAGCACCCAGTAAAAGGCGATGAAGGCAGCCGAGGTCAGCACAAAGCCGATCACCAGCAAGGACGCCCAGGTCTCCATCCGCGTTACGTGCGGCAGGCCTTCGCTCCATATGGCGAGCGGCGCAATCGCGGCGGTGGCGCCGGTCAGCGCAATCGCCACGAGGACCACCGGCTCCATATCCCTGAAGCTGCGCGCGATGTTGACGGAGAAGGCATAGCACAAGGGCGCGCACAACGTGATCAGCACCGCCCAGGCCTCCGACGGCTGGCCGCCCTGCAACAGCGGCAGCGACAGCAGCACGATGCCAAGGAAGCCGCACAGCACCCCCAGCGACTTCAGCACCGTTGCCCGCTCGCCGCCGGGCCAGAAATGCGAGACGGCAACCGCCATCGCCGGGGTGGTGGCATTGACGATCCCGGCCACGCCGCTGGCGATGTGCTGCTGGCCCAGCGCATAAAAGGCAAAGGGGCCGGCATAGCTGAGCACGCCAAAGCCGAACAGCCCCAGCCAGCGCCCCGGCGCTGCGGGCACAGGCTTGCGCGCCGCCAGCACATAGATCCAGCAGCCCAGCGCGCCGAAGCCCACCCGCCCCATCGAGACCGACAGCGGCCCCAGCTCGCGCAGCAGAATGGCGTTAAACATGAACGACATTCCCCAGCCGATGCCGAGGATGAAAATCACCAGCCAGTATTTCAATGCCATGCCATCAATCCCCGCGCGCCTGAAAGCCGCTACCTTGACGGCTCAGGACAGATTGTCAAACCCGCAGGCTGTGGATAGGAGTGAAGGCATGAGCGATCCCCTAGACAGTGTCTTTGCAGCCCTAGCCGACCCGACCCGCCGGGCGATCCTCACCATGCTGCTGGAGGACGACATGGCCGTCACCGATGTGGCGGAGCCCTTCGAGATGTCGCTGGCGGCGATTTCCAAGCATCTGACGATCCTGACCCGCGCGGGCCTGATTGCGCAGGAAAAGCGCGGCCGGGTCAAATGGTGCAAGCTGCAGCCCGACGCCATGCGCGCGGCGTCGGTCTGGATGCAGGGTTTCGGCCAGTTCGAGCCGGTGAACCTGGATGCGTTCGAGCGTTTCCTCGAAGCCGAACTCAACGCCGGGAACACCCGGACTGAGGGCTAGCGCACGACAAAGACCGAGGCTTTGGAATGGCGCACCAGATACCCCGCGTGGGAGGTGGTGATGTAATCCAAGAGCCGCGGCGCATGGCTGCCCGCTATCACCAGATCGGCACCGGTTTCCTTTACCGTGCGGGCCAGGATGCTATCCACTTCTGCCGCAACGTCGTTTGAGTGGACCGTGATGCCGTCCACTTTGACCCCGCCGGTTTTGCCCGCGATCCTGTCCTCGATTTTCCGGGCCAGCGAAGTCATGACCTCCTCTGCCGCAGCATCGTTGAAAGTCTCTCCCGTGGCGCCCCCGGACACGTTGACCAGGGTCATGCGCGCGCCTTCGATCCGGGCCATTTCCATCGCCACGTCCAGCGCCTTTGACACCGGGTCGGGCAGGCGCAGGTCCACCGGGACCAGGATGTGCTTGAACATGTCACGCTCCTCGTTACCTGAGCGCGTTTCCTGCGTCTGTCATGGTAGCCGGGCCAGCTGCGCACGCCTTGACCTCCATCAAGCGGCGCCAGCCGGAGCCGCAGAAGTCACGCGGGCTGCTGCTCCCGCGCGCCCTCCAGCAGCATCACCAGCGCCACCACCGACATCGCCACCCCGATCAGCACCATGCCCGGCGGCGCGCCCCGGCCCAGCGCGATCTCCCACAGGATCACCCAACTGGGCGTGAGGTAGGTATAGGCCATCACCTTGGCCGAGGGCAGCCGCAGGGTTGCGTATTGCAGCAGCACAAAGGTGGCAGAGCTGGCACAGACCGCCAGATAGAACAAACCGACCCAAACGATGCCGGGCAGCTGCATCCAATCAGTCGCCAGAATGTCCCGCCAGCCAAAGGCTGCCAGCAGCGCGCCGCCCGCCAGCAGCATCCCGAATGTGAACACCACAGCCGGTTCGCCCCGGTTCAGCTTGCGCACCATCGGCGTATAGATGGCATGCAGCACGCAGCCCCAGAAATAGATGATCTCACCCTGGCCGATCTCGAACGCCGCCAGCGCGCCCAGGTCGCCGCGCACGATCACCCAGACCGCCCCGCCCGCGCCCAGCGCCAGTGCCAGCGCCATCCAGGGGGTGGTGATCTGGCGCAGCAGCAGCCAGCCGAACAGCGCGCTCATCACCGGTACCAGCGTGAACACCGCCGCGGCGCTGACCGGCGCCGCGGTCTGCAGCCCGTAGAACATCAGCACGAAATAGCCGCCGAACAGCCCGCCCAGCACCGCAAACCGCCAGGGCGCGCGGAAATGGGCGCGCCGCAGCCCGGTGGTTGCCAGCGCCGCCGCGCCGATGACAACCGCGGCAATGCCGAAACGTGCCGCGTTCAGCGCCGCGGGCGCGATCTCATTCGCCACCATAACGCCCAGCGAAAACGACCCCGCCACCAGCGCCGAGAACATCAGCATCGCAAGATGCCCGCGCAGCGCCTCGCTCACAGCTGCCAGTCCTTCACCTGCTCCTTCAGGAACTTCAGGAACGCCTGCACCTTGGTGGTCCGGTGCAGATCGACATGGGTGACCAGCCACAGAGCGCCCTCCCAGTCTTCCTGCGGTGCCATCATCTCCACCAGATCCGGCTCCTGCCGCGCCTCCCAGGCCGCCATGAACCCGATCCCCGCGCCGCTGCGCACGGCCGCCTTCAGGGTGGCGCCGTCGGTACAGCGGAAGGCAATCGCCTCCGCCGGAGCATTGGCCCGCAGCCAGCGCGAAAACGGCGCCCGGCTGCCCTCGTCGTCCTGGCCGACAAAGCGGTGATTGGGGATATCGTCCGCCCCCTTCAGCAGGCCGTGTTTTTCAGCATAGGACTTGGCGGCATAAAGGCCGATCTGCTGCTTCATGAAAGGCTGCACCACATTGTCCGGCTGATCCGGCGCATTGCCTGCACGGACCGCCACATGCGCCTCGCCGTATTCCAGCCGGAACAGCCGGTCGCCGGTCAGATAGCGGATGATCAGCCCCGGATGCATGTCCTGGAACTGTTTCAGCGCCGGCACCATCATCGGCGCAAAGGACGCCAGCGAGGTCACCACCAGCTCGCCCGAGACATCATCGCCCTGCCCCTTCAGCCGCCCGACCAGCTGGCTGAACTGATCATCCGTGGCCTGCGCCACCCGCAACAGGTCCTGCCCGGCCTCCGTCGGCGTATAGCCGCGGGCATGGCGCTGGAACAGCTTCACCCCCAGCCGCGCCTCGATCGCGTCGATGTGGCGGATCACGGTGGCGTGATGCACCCCCAGCACCTCCGCCGCGCCGCTGACCGTGCCCATGCGGGCCACCTGATAGGCGGTGCGGACTTCATCCCAGTTTTCCATGCCAGTCTCCCTGCCAGCAGAACTGCGCGCCAGCGCACAAATGTTGTTATTTGATCGCCGTTGCGTTCAAATTTGCAATACCCCAAATTCCTGTCTGCAACAAGCACAGGACCACGAATATGACCCGCACCATTCTCCACATCGACTCCTCCGCCCGCATCGAGGGCTCTGTCACCCGCGACCTCTCGGCCCGGATCGTGAGCCGCCTCGGCGCCGGACAGGTGATCCGCCGCGACCTGGCCGCGCCGCTGCCGCTGCTGGACGGCGCCTGGGTGGGCGCCAATTTCACCCCGGCGGACCAGCGCAGCGAGGAGCAGAAACAGCTGCTCGCCCTATCGGACTCGCTGGTGGAGGAACTGAAACAGGCGGATACCATCGTGATCGGCGCGCCGGTCTACAACTTCTCGGTGCCTTCCACGCTCAAGGCCTGGATCGACCTGGTGGCCCGCGTCGGCCTCACCTTCCAGTACCATGAAACCGGCCCCATCGGCCTGCTGGAAGGCAAGCGCGCCGTCATCGTCATGGCCTCCGGCGGCACCCAGGCCGGCTCCGACATCGACTTTGCCACCACCTACCTGCGCCACGTGCTGGGCTTCATCGGCATCACCGATGTCGAGGTCGTGGCCGCCGACGCCATGTCCATCGACGCCGACGGCGCTCTGGCCAAGGCAGAAAGCCAGATCGAAGCCCTGGCAGCCTGACCCGCAGCGCCCCGGTCCCGCCGCCAGCATTCCCTGCGGAGCGCTGGCGGCTTTTTTACGTTTGGCAGCCCTGCGCTGCCGTGCCAGTCTGCCCGCAGCGGCATCTCAAGGGCAGGCAATTTGATGAAGAAGATCGGCATTCTCGGCGGCGTCGGCTGGGCCTCCACCATCGATTATTACCGCGCCATCTGCGAAGGCGCCGGGCGGTTCTTTGCAGACCGCGGCGCGGCCGCGCCGCTGCCGGTGCCGCCCATCACCATCGAATCCGTGGTACAGGCCCAAACCCGCGCCTTGCGCGGCCGCCCGGGGGATGAGGCCAGCTGGGCCGCCTTCGACGCTGTCTTCCGCGACGCCCTGCTGACGCTGGAGCGGGCCGGCTGCGACTTCGCCCTGATCGCCTCCAACACCCCGCACGCCCGGCTGCATGCGATACGGGAGGGCGTGGTGATGCCGGTCCTCAGCATCTTCGACGCAACCGCCAGGGCCACCGCAGCAAGCGGTACCACTCAGGCGCTGGTGCTGGGCACCGCCGTCACCATGCAGGCCCGCAACTACGCGAATGTGCTGGCGGAACACGGTGTCAGCGCCAACGACACCCTGCCAGACGCTGAAATTGCCGAAATGCAAGCCATGATCGACGAGGATTTTCACGGCGGCGCGGCCAGTGGCGCGCAGGTCCGCCTGCTGCGCTTCTGCGCGCGCCACGCGCAACCCGGCACCGCCATCCTGCTGGCCTGCACCGAACTGCCGCTGGCCTTCCCGGACCGAATCGACGATGTCAGCTTTGAGGCCGGGGGCTTCCTGTTCGTGAACCCCTCCGCGGCCCACGTGGCCGCCGCGCTGGATCTGGCGCTGGAGGAGGAACGGGCCGGTTAGACCCAGTTCACCGCGACGCCGGCCTTCCTAAAGAACGCCATCACAGCATCGCGCGTCATCGCAACCGTGCGGTCATTGACCAGGGGGTGCATGTAAATCAAATCCGCCTCCTGCGCCTGCGCATCCATATAGAAGGTCACACCCTTCTCCACCCCGGTGATCATCGCCAGCGGGCTGACCGCGCCGGGGCGGATGCCGAGGTTCTCCAGCAGCCTGTCCGCCGAGCCGAACGACAGATTGCCGATCCCCAGTTCAGCGCCCAGCGCCTTCAGGTCGATCTCGCGGTCCTGCTGCAGCGTCACCAGATAGCTCCGCTTCTTCTTGTCGCGCAGATACAGATTTTTCAGCCGCAGCGCGTTTTCACCCGGCACCATGAACTGATCCTCAACCGCCTTGGCCTCTTCCACCGTGCGCAGCGGAACATGGCTATGCAATTGGTAAGCGATACCCCAATCGTCCAGCTGCTTCAGCAGCGCATCCGAGGAGACAGGCAGGCTGTCCTGACAGGCCGATGAGGCATCCATGATCTTACTCCGCAAGCCGTTCCGGGTCGCTGCGCAGATCACGCAAAAAGACTCCGAATTGCAAGCTGTATCATCAATGCACAGAGGGCCGCGCCCGGGCCTCGGGGCGGATGCTGAAAGCGCCCTCCCCGTGGGGGAGGGTCGGGCGCGGCCCGGGCTTTCGGCGGGACAGACGGCGAGCAATCAGCCCGCGCCCGATCCTACGCCTCGGCGAAATCCGCCCGCCGCGCCTCCTCATAGTGGTCGAAATCGGTGCTGAACCAGCCGGTGCCGCGGGTTGCGCTGGCCAGCGTGTTGCACAGATCGTCCTGCGCCGACATCGGCAGCAGCGTTTCGAACACGTCCCAGCCGGCAACGCCATCCTCGGCCTCAAAGCCCAGGATCTGCCCCTTCATCCCGCTCACCACCGGCACCAGCCCGCCGGTAAAGACCGACGGCACATGGATCTGCACCCGCATGATCGGCTGCAGCAGCACCGCGCCAGCCTCCGCCAGTGCCTCCCTCACCGCGTTCTTGCCCGCGGTGCGGAAGGCATAGTCGGAACTGTCCACCGAGTGATGCTTGCCGTCCTTCAGGGTCACACAGACATCCACCACCGGGTGTCCATTGAGACCCTGCGCCAGCGCCTCGCGCGCGCCGGCCTCGACCGAGGGGATGTAGTTCTTGGGCACCGCACCGCCCTTCACGGTTTCCTCGAACACAAAACCGCCGCCGCGCGGCAGAGGCTTCACCTCGATCACCACATCGGCAAACTGGCCGGCGCCGCCGGACTGCTTGCGGTGGCGGTAATGCACCTGCACGGATTTCTTGATGGTCTCGCGCAGCGCCGGCGGCACCGGCCCCTCCTCCACCTCGACGCCGAACTCATCCTTCAAGGCCTGCTTGATCCGGCGCATGTGCAACGGCCCCTGCAGACTCAGCAGCACATGGCCGCTGGCCTCCTCCTGGCCCACCACCAGCGCCGGGTCGATCTCCGCCAGCCGCTCCAGCGCGCCCGACAGCCGCGCGTCGTCACGCTCATGCACCGGGGTGATTACGCGCCGGAAGGTCGAGGGCCGCGGCTGCGCCCAGTCCGGCAGCGGCGCCGCCCCGTCCGGGCCGTAGGAATAGCCCAGGTTCAAATGGTCCGACTTCACCGCCTGCCCCATATCCCCGGGTGTCAGGCGGGTGATGGCCGCGGAGCCGACACCGGTCAGCGACCCGAGCGTTGCGCCGCCTACCGGCAGCCCGTTGCCGACACTGCCGTCCAGCGCCCGCACCATCACCGTCTTGCCAAGATGCTTGACCAGATCGGCCATGCAGCCGACCGCCATCACCTTGCCGCCCCGCGACAGCCGCTCCAGCGCGACACCCACATCCGGCGCTTCATGCCGCAGCGATTTCATCAGCCGCAGAATGCCGTTCTTATGCTCGGCCGATCCCATCAGCGCCGGGATCAGGTCGTTATGCTGCAGCACCTTGGTGGCCACGTCATAAACCTCCTCCGGCATCACTTTCTGATCCTCGATCAGCTCCTCCAGCAGCGTGTCGTCAAAATCCGCCAGCGCCTCCAGCAGCTCGGTCCGCGCCTCCTGCTCGCGGGCATACATCGCCACCGGCAGCTCAATCAGCGCCGAGGGCTTGCCCTCCTGATACTGCCAGGCGCGTTCCGAGATCAGATCCACAGCACCCACAACCTGCCCGTCCTCGCGGATCGGCACTTGCCGCAGGATGATGTTGTGGCTGCAATAGGCCTGAAGCGCGGCAACAATCTCCGCCACCCGGTCCGTTGCCTGGTCCATCCGGTTGACAAAAATAAAGGCAGGGATCCCCGCCTCCTCCAGCTTGCGCAAGTACGGCGCGCTGAGGACCGCAGCGCCGGCGTCAGCCGGTACGCAGAGGACGGCAGCGTCGCTGGCGGCCAATGCCGGGCCCGCCTGCGCCAGATTGTCGGCCCCGCCCGCGATGTCGATCGCAGCCCAGTCCTCCCCCATAAATAAAAAAGGCTGCAAAGCGGCGACGCCTGCAACCTCCTGCCGTTTGCCGGCGGCGCTGTCCAGATTGGCCAGCGCCGTGGCCAGCGTTGATTTGCCGGACTGCGACGGTCCCAGAATAGTGAAAACGCGCATGTTCTCAGATCCTCCCATGGCTGATGCTGCTGCCCGCATAGGGCCGCGGACGCGAACGTTCGCGCATCATGCCTGTGCTGCAGATCTGCCTCGGCGCCCCTCCGGGCAGGCCCCGCCATTGAGTGCGGCAATGGGCCAATCTCCCGATGTTGGCCAAGCCCGCCCCTCCGAGTCAAGCGCGCAGAGGGCGTAGCTGCGCTGCTTGCCGCTCATCTCTGACGGCCAGCCGGCCGGCTCCCCGAGAACCGCAGCCTTTTGCAGGGAAAGCTGATGCCATGAAAGCCACCCACAACACACCCGAGCGGCTGATCCTGGACGACACGCCCTGGTTCATCGGGATCGCACCCGCCCGGCTCATCCTGGCTTTCGCCGGCGCCGGCCTTGACGCTGCCAGCACCGGCGGTGAAACCCTCTGGTTCGGACCGGGCTTTGCCGCCTTCTGCCTTTTCGTGCGCAGGGTGCAGGTGATCCTCGACCGCCCCGGCGGCAGCATCGTGATCCGGAGGCAGTCCGTGTTCGGCAGCAGCCAGGTGGAGCACTTCCTCGCCGATCTCTCCCGCGCCGAGGTCGAAAGCGCCACCAGCCGCAGCGAGGGCCGCACCCGCACGCTGTTCAGCCCCGTGCTGGTGCTGGACGGCGGCTTGAGCGCCGACCGCCACCCGGTGGTCGAGGCCTACACCAATGGCGGCGGCCCGCATCGGCTGGCGGAGGCAATCAATGCCTGGCTGCCTGCCTCGGCGGCGGAGGCGCAAACATACGGGCGCTAGTCTGCTATCGGGTGCGCAGCTGCTACCGCTCAGCCCGTGAAAGTGCAGTACTCTCTGACGTAGCGAATGTAGCCCTTTGTAAACATCTCGGCCTTGGCCCTCACGTTCTCACCATGATGCTCGATGAGTCCCGCTGCTGTTTCCGCAAAGTAATACGATGTACCGTCTCCGCGCGGAGAAGGCTCATATTCACCGCGAGGTTTTCGGAGAAATGGTTTCTCCATCCGGAAGCCCGCCCCATCCTTGCCTTCGAGGAAGACATAGGCCGTTGGAGGTTCGTTTTCCTCGACATAGTGGTAGTGAACCAACTGCCCTGCGTTTGGAAATTCGACCAGGTCCACTGTACACATCGGGATTGTAAATGACATCCACAAAACCCAGCCTGGCTCTTCGCGTTTAAGCCAGCGGTAGGTTGTTAGCGTGCAGCCATCGACCTCGACCTCATGCCGCTCTTCGCTGGTCTCGTTCCTGCCGCCCGCCTCGATCTGCGCAATCAGATCCTCCCGGGTCACCTCGTCCGCCAGCAGCGGCGATGCCAGCACCCCGCAGCACAGGGCAATGGCGTTCAGAAAATTCCTCATGAAAAAAGCCCGCTTCAAACAACATCACTGTTGCAGGTTGCAGCTAGCCATTGCCCCGCCAGCGATCAAGCCGCAAAGGTTGACTCCGGCGGCCAATCCGCGTAACGCCTGCCCAAACATCCGGGAGATCTGAGTCTTCCGGTCCCTGCCCGTGCCAGGGATCGCCCCCCCACCAGCGTGTTACGCCCGTGGGGGCAAACGCGTTTGGTTTGCCCCCGCGACGGACACGAGGACTTGGGCGGCATTTGCGCATGGACCGCTTGTCCCCTACATACGGGGGCGCCACACATTGAAACCGGCAACAGGAGGCCGCAGGCATGTTTGAAAATCTATCCGAACGCCTATCCGGCGTCTTCGACCGGCTCACCAAACAGGGCGCCCTGAACGAAGAAGACGTCAAATCCGCCCTGCGCGAGGTCCGCGTCGCGCTGCTGGAGGCCGACGTCTCGCTGCCGGTTGCCCGCGATTTCGTCAAACGGGTGCAGGAACAGGCCACCGGCCAGGCCGTCACCAAATCGGTGACCCCGGGCCAGCAGGTGGTCAAGATCGTGCACGACGCGCTGGTCGATGTGCTGCGCGGCGACGAGGACCCCGGCAAGCTAAAGGTCGACAACCCGCCTGCACCCGTCCTGATGGTCGGCTTGCAGGGTTCCGGTAAGACCACCACCACCGGCAAGCTCGCCAAGCGGCTGAAGGAGAAAGAGGGCAAGAAGGTCCTGATGGCCTCGCTCGACGTCTACCGCCCGGCGGCGATGGACCAGCTGGCGGTGCTGGGCATGCAGATCGGCGTTGACACCCTGCCGATCGTGCCCGGCCAGAAACCCGTCGACATCGCCAAGCGCGCCAAGCAGCAGGCGACATTGGGCGGCTATGACGTCTACATGCTCGACACCGCCGGCCGCCTGCACATCGACGAGACCCTGATGCAGGAGGTCGAGGACGTCCGCAACGTGGTCTCCCCGCGCGAGACCCTCTTGGTGGTCGATGGTCTGACCGGCCAAGTCGCGGTTGAGGTGGCCGAGGAATTCGACGCCAAGATCGGCATCTCCGGCGTGGTGCTGACCCGGATGGACGGCGACGGCCGCGGCGGCGCCGCGCTGTCGATGCGCGCCGTCACCGGCAAGCCGATCCGCTTTGTCGGCCTGGGCGAGAAGATGGATGCGCTGGAGACCTTCGAGGCAGACCGGATCGCCGGCCGCATCCTCGGCATGGGCGACATCGTGGCGCTGGTCGAAAAGGCTCAGGAAACCATCGAGGCCGAACAGGCCGAGAAGATGATGAAGCGCATGATGAAGGGTCAGTTCAACATGAACGACCTGAAAATGCAGCTTGAACAGATGCTCCAGATGGGCGGCATGGAGGGCATGATGCAAATGATGCCCGGCATGGGCAAAATGGCCAAGCAGGTGCAGGACGCCGGCATGGACGACAAGGTGCTGAAGCGCCAGATCGCCATGATCCAGTCGATGACCAAGAAGGAACGCGCCAACCCCGCCCTGCTGCAGGCCAGCCGCAAGAAACGCATCGCGGCCGGCTCCGGCATGGAGGTATCCGACCTCAACAAGCTTCTGAAAATGCACCGGCAGATGGCCGATGTGATGAAGAAGATGGGCAAAATGGGCAAAGGCAAGATGCTGAAACAGGCCATGAAGGGCATGTTCGGCAAAGGCGGTATGCCGGATATGGCCGGCATGGACCCCAGCCAGATGGATCCCAAGGCGCTGGAAGCTGCGGCCAAGGCGATGGGCGGCGGCAAGGGCCTGCCCGGCGGCCTCCCCGGCCTCGGCGGCATGGGCCTTCCCGCGGGGCTCAGCGGTTTCGGTAAGAAGAAGTAAGCCATGCATCTCCCCGCCATCCCTCACCTTGAAACCGAACGCCTGGTCCTGCGCGGACCGGAGGCGGCGGATTTCGGGCCGGTGGCAGCGTTCTTCGCCGATGAAGCGCGCTCCTGGGGATTTGGCGGGCCGCTGGACCGCAACGAGGCCTGGCGCTGGTTCGCTATGTCGGTGGGACATTGGGCGATCCGCGGCTTCGGCTTCTGGACCATCACCTGCAAGGATACAGGCGCGGCGCTGGGGATCACCGGCCTCTGGCAGCCCGAAGGCTGGCCGGAACCGGAACTGGGCTGGGTGGCCTTCCCGGCCGGCGAAGGCCGCGGCATCATGGCCGAGGCTGCCCGGGCCGCCCGCACCCATGCTTATGAGGTGATGGGCCTGCCGGCGCTCTGCTCCAACATCTTCCCCGGCAACACCCGCTCCGTAGCCCTGGCTGAGCGGCTGGGCGCGGTGTTCGAGAAAGACTTCGACAACCCCAAGCATGGGCGCGAACTGGTCTACCGCCACCCCGCGCCTGCCGCCTCCTGCGACGGCGGAATGGAGGCCTACGCATGAGCTTCCATCAAATCAGCCCCAGCCAGCCCCGCCCGGCTGCTGCAGAGACGGCCTGCTTAACCGAAAATTACGCAGTCTCCCCGATACTCCTTCACCGGATGGGTGAATTTCAGGCCGGGCGGTCCGCCGCCCGGGCGAAGGGGTATATTATGGAAGACTCGCAAAAACGGTATCCGCGCCTCGTATCAAAACGTCTGATGCTGATTTCTCCAGCCGATCCGGAGTTTGACGCGAACTCTGCTTTCCTGGACCCGGGCGCACCGCGTTTCATCGACGCGGCGGAGGACCCGGATTCGCTGTGGTGGTCGATTGCCACCATCATCGGCCACTGGCACCTGCACGGTTATGGACTGTTCGCCGTGGTCGAGCGCAGCACCGGCATGACTGTCGGCCTCGTCGGCCCCTGGTTCCCCAAAGGCTGGCCGGAGCCGGAACTGTCCTGGCACCTGATGGAGCCAGGCCGCGGCAAGGGCTATGCCAGCGAAGCCGCGCAGGCTGTGCTCGACTGGCTGTTTGCAGAGGCCGGCTGGGACACCATCGTCTCTTACGTGCCGGAGGAGAACGACGCCTCCATCGCACTGGCCCGCCGTGTCGGCGCCCGCCCGGAAAAACCGGTTTCCTTCCGACTGCAGCCCGCGCCCAACATCCGCGCCTGGCGCCACATGCCGCCGGCCGGCGCGTCCGGCCCGCAGGATGCACGGGGGCTGCTGCACTGATGCGCTTCGGCGGGATCATATCCCGGCCCGGCCGCGCCCTTCCCGTGGAAGGAGCGCGCTGATGCCGTTTGACATCCCGGTGATCGAAACCCGCCGCCTGGTGCTGCGCGGCCCCGCGCCGCAGGACTACCCGGACTTCAAGGCCACCTTCAGCTCCTACCGCTCCCGCTTCATGGGCGGGCCGCTGAACCCTTACGAGGCCTGGATGCTCTATGCCGCCGAGATCGGCCACTGGCAGGTGCGCGGCTTCGGCATGTGGATGATCCACGACAAGGCCACCGATGAAACCTACGGCATGGCCGGCGGCTGGCAGCCCGCAGGCTGGCCGGAGCGCGAGATCGCCTGGATCATCTGGCCCGGTGCGGCCGGCAAGGGCTATGCGCTGGAGGCTGCGCACGCCGCACGCCGGCATTTTTATTCAAATCTGGGCTGGGAGACCGCGGTCAGCTATATCGACCCCAAGAATCTCGACTCGATCCGGCTCGCGGAACGGCTTGGCGCCAAGAAGGACCACGAGGCCGCCACCATCGACGGCAACGATGCGGTTTACCGCCACCCCGCCCCGGACGCCCTGAAGGACAGCCAGATTGCGCATGGGATCGACATGGAAATCGCCCATTATGCCGACCCGCTCTTCAAACCGGAGGGCTGGGCCATTGACTGAACAGCGTTTCGATACCATGTCGCTGCACTGCGGCGGTGCACAGATGGTGCACGCCCGCTGCACGCGCGGCGCCCCCTTGATGCCTCCCCGGCCTGCTGCATTGCGGAGAAGCTGATGACAACAGATATCCAAGATCCCGTCGCCCGCGCAGCCCAGCTGCTGAAGGGCCACCGCGAAAGCATCGACCGCCTGGACGCGATCCTCGTCTACACCCTGGGCGAGCGCTTCAAGCACACCCAGGCGGTGGGCCGGCTCAAGGCCGAACACGACCTTCCCCCGTCCGATCCCACCCGCGAAGCGGCGCAGATCGCACGGCTCGAAGACCTGGCGCAGCAGGCCGATCTGGACCCTGAATTCGCCAAGGCATTTTTGAACTTCATCATTGGTGAAGTCATCCGCCACCACAAGAAACACCAAGAATAACAACGACAACAGGAACAACCGGGGCATACCCCGGACAACGCCATCAAAGGAGATGTACCCATGGCAATGAAAATCCGTCTGGCCCGCGGCGGCTCTAAAAAGCGTCCCTTCTACCGCATCGTGGCTGCTGACAGCCGCATGCCGCGCGACGGCCGCTTCATCGAGAAGCTGGGCACCTACAACCCGCTGCTGCCGAAAGATTCGGAAGACCGCGTGAAAATGGACATGGAGCGCGTGCAGCACTGGCTGGACCAGGGCGCCCAGCCGACCGACCGTATCGCCCGCATGCTGGAAGCAGCAGGCGTCCGCGCCAAGGCCGAGCGCAGCAACCCGAAAAAAGGCACCCCGGGCAAGAAAGCCCAGGAGCGCGCGGAAGAGAAAGCTGCAAAGGCTGCTGAAGCCGCCGAAGCAGCTGCAGACGCGGAATAATTCCGTGGAGCTGCGGGGCGCTTTTCCCGAAGAGTTCCGCAGCCAGCTTGATCTGCTGATGCGGCTCCGGCGCGACGTGCGCCGGTTCCGCAGCGATCCGGTGGAGGAGGCAGTGCTGCAGCGCTGCCTCTCTGCCATTCCGCTGGCCCCGTCGGTGGGGCTGAGCGAACCCTGGCGCATCCTGCGGGTGGAGAGCGAAACCGCCCGCGCCGCGGCGCTGAAGAATTTCGAACAAGCCAATGCCGAGGCGCTGTCGGGGTATTCCGGCGAGCGTGCCGAACGCTATGCCGGGCTCAAGCTGTCAGGCATGCGCGACGCCCCGGTGCAGCTGGCAGTCTACTGCGACGACGAAACCGTCCAGGGCCACGGCCTGGGGGCCGCCACGATGCCGGAGATGCGCCGCTATTCGGTGGTCACCGCCATCACCCTGTTCTGGCTGGCCTTGCGCGCCGAAGGTTTGGGGCTGGGCTGGGTTTCGGTCCTCGACCCGCAGCAGCTGAACCGCGACCTGAACGCCCCGGACGGCTGGCAGCTGATCGGCTATTTCTGCATCGGCTACCCGGAGCGGCTCTCGGACACGCCGGAGCTGGAGGAGCAGGGCTGGGAAAGCCGGGTAGCGGATCTGCCGCTGGAAACCCGCTGAGGCCGCCCATGGGACGGTTGATAAGGCTTGTGTTTTTTGTTGCAGTGGCTTTTACCGCGGGCATCTTTTTTGAACGCAACCACCAAAGCGAGCTCTGCGAACAATCCGGCGGCCAGTGGCTGCGCGCAGGCTTCTGTGCAAAGGAATAAGACCATGAGCGAACTGATCTGCGTGGGTGCGGTGGCCGGCGCTTTCGGCGTGCGCGGCGAGGTGCGGCTCAAGAGCTTCTGCGCCATCCCGGAAGAGATCGAGGATTATTCCCCCCTCAGCAATGAGGATGGCAGCCAGAGCTACTCCCTGATGATCACCCGGCCGATCAAGAACGGCTTTGCCGCCAGGATCAGCGGGGTGGAAACCAAGGAGGACGCCGACGCGATCAAGGGGCTGCGCCTGTTTGCCCGCCGCGATCAGCTGCCGCAACTGCCGGATGACGAGTTCTACCACGCCGACCTGATCGGGCTGGAGGTTTACGACACCGGCGGCACCCTGCTGGGCACGGTGAAATCGGTGCAAAACCACGGTGCCTCAGACCTGCTGGAGATCCACGGCCCCGGGCTGAAGGCCACGGTGCTGCTGCCCTTCACTCTGGAGGCGGTGCCGACCGTCGACCTGAGCCAGGGCCGCATCATTGCCGACCCGCCCGAAGGGCTGATCTGAGGCGGCTGTTCACCCGGCTTCCTCACCCAGCAGCGCCTCAAACACCTGCGCAATCCTGACCGCAGCCTCCGCGCTTTTCAGCTTTTGCTCCGGCGGCTTGTGGCACAATCCTGCCCAGATTCTGAAAAGGCGGTGAGCATAGAAGAAGCGGAAAACGGGATCATTCACCAGATCCGCGCCATAACCGTCCTGGAAGGCTTCCCAATCGGCCTGCGCAACCAGCCCGAACCCAGGCGTGCGGCCTTCCGCCGCCAGATGGTCAGGGCAATTTGCCAGCCAGAGATTGGCAAGGTCGCGCTGCGGGAAGATGCCGTCATGGTTTGAAAAGTCGATAAAGGAGACGGCCGCCTCCGGCATGAGGATATTGCGCAGATGCAGGTCGCCATGTTCGACAGCTCCGCGAAAGGAATGCCCCCGCGCTCGCTGTGCCGCCCGGTGCAGGTAGGCGCACAGCCCCAGAAACTTGTTGGGTTTCGGCACCGGCAGCTGCCCGTCGCGCACCGCCTGGGCCTGGTTCGAAACCCGGGTCAGAAACGGCTTCGGCCAAAATTGCCTTTCCCCCGCGCCGGAAACCTCGTGCAAGGCGGCCACCGCAGACCCAATCCGCCGCAAAACACTGCTGCGGTCCCCGAACCCGTATTCCGTAAGCGCCAATTCACGGTGCGCCGTATCCCCCCGGACAAATTCCATCAGGACGGCAGCGCTCTGCGTGTCCCGCCACAGGAGCGCTGGTGCTGACACGCCCGGCACCGCCTTCAGATTGTCGGCAGCGGCCTGATGCCGGTCCAGAAAACTGGCCTGCCGCAGCGGATCGGACGCCTCGAAATCGGCACGCAAGACAAAGCTCCGGCCATCGGCGGTCCTTACCTCCAAGACACAGCGGCGATGCTCAACACCGCTGTTGACCTGCATCCTGCGGAACACGGCCCCATCTTCGGGCAGGCAGGATGCCGTGGCCGCCGTGGGCCAAAGCGCCTGTGTTCGGGTCTGTACCGCGTCCACCGCAGCAAACGGATCGTACCGGGCTGCCGCAGACGGCTGTTCTGAATTCATCGAAACACCAAAGCTTTTTATTGCGTGGAAATCTGACTGCACTAAACAGCAACATTATGACTGCACCAAGCAAATCTCATGGCCGCAAAGCCATCCGCCCGACCCTGAAGCCGCGCGAGCTGATGACGCCGACGCCGGATCTGGCGGGGGTGTGGAAAGCCAAGATCATCACGCTGTTCCCTACAGCCTTTCCGGGCGTGCTGGGCGAAAGCCTGACCGGCAAGGCGCTGCAGGAGGGCCTGTGGCAGCTGGAGACCGTAGACCTGCGCGAGTTCGGCATCGGCAAGCACCGCAATGTCGATGACACACCAGCCGGCGGCGGCGCCGGCATGGTGCTCAGGGCCGACGTCCTGGGCGAGGCGATCGAGCACACGATGGCGGACTCCCGGGGCAACTGGCCGCTGGTCTACCTGTCCCCGCGCGGGCGGCGGATGGACCAGCAGATGATGCAGAGCTTTGCCCGGTGCGACGGCATCACCCTGCTGTGCGGCCGTTTCGAAGGCGTCGACGAGCGCGTGCTGGAGCATTACGGCATTCAGGAAGTCTCCCTGGGCGATTTTGTCATGACCGGCGGCGAGCTGGCAGCCCAGGCGCTGATTGACGCGACCGTGCGGCTGATCCCCGGGGTGCTTGGCAACCAGGCCTCCACCGAGGAGGAGAGCTTCTCCTCCGGCCTGCTGGAGCATCCGCAATACACCCGCCCCGCCGAATGGAAAGGCCTGGAGATCCCCGAAGTCCTGATGTCCGGTCACCACGGCAAGATAGCCGAATGGCGCCACGGCATGAGCGAAGAGATCACCAGAACCCGCCGCCCGGATCTGTGGGAGGCCTATTGCCGCAAGACCCAAAAAGGCGGCTGAACGGCGGTCCGGTTGCCCGGCCCGGAGAACGCCCGCAGCGCCAGACCGTTGCCGGACGCCCCAAGCCGTGCTTTAGTCCGCTCATATTCATGAAGAATTAGGAGTGAACAGGGTGGCTGCTAAATTTGAACTCTACACCGACAACGCGGGGGAATTCCGCTTCCGCCTGAAAGCAGGCAACGGCGAGAACATTCTGTCCAGCGAGGGCTACAAGCAGAAGGCCAGCGCCGAGAACGGCATCGAATCGGTCAAGAAAAACGCCGGCGACGATGCCCGGTATGAGCGCAAGGAAACCTCTGCGGGCAAGCACATGTTCAATCTGAAGGCCACCAACGGCCAGGTGATCGGAACCTCGCAGAGCTATGCCAGCGCCTCAAGCCGCGATGGCGGCATCGAGTCGGTCAAGAAAAACGCGGCGGACGCCACGGTGGACGATCAGACCGCATGACGGCCTGAAACCGCCGGGGTGCGCGCCCCAGATCAATTGCGATAAGATTTGGCAAGCGTTTTGGGAAAACTCTTGCGCGCGGCGCAGCGGGGCACTTGTTTTGTTGGGGCCGCGGACGTATACAGCGCCGGTCTGGATTCGCATTTGCGGCTCCGGGCCGCTGGCTGTTGGATCACTCACCTGGAAATCTTCTTCGGTTTTCGCTTTGGGCCCGGCCGTCGGCAGCAAGGAACAGACGGCGTGATCTCTGGCGGGCTGCCATTTGGCGGGACCCGGTGAAGACCAGGAGCTCTCATGACGGCGCAAACCTCTGCGGCATGAACCGCAGGCAGATTTAGGAGAGTTGCGATGGACCTGATCGCACAGCTGGAGGCGGAACAGATCGCCGCCCTGGGGAAAGAGATCCCCGACTTCAAAGCCGGTGACACCATCCGTGTCGGCTACAAGGTGACCGAAGGCTCGCGTTCGCGCGTGCAGATGTACGAAGGCGTTTGCATCAGCCGCAAGAACGGCGCAGGCATTGCCGGTTCGTTCACCGTCCGCAAGATTTCGTTCGGCGAAGGCGTGGAGCGTGTGTTCCCGCTGTATTCGACCAACATCGACTCGATCGAAGTGGTGCGCCGCGGCCGCGTCCGCCGCGCCAAGCTGTACTACCTGCGCGCCCGCCGCGGCAAGTCGGCCCGTATCGCAGAAGACGCGAACTATAAGCCCAAGAAAGCCTGAGGAGCGGTATCATGAAAAAAGACACTCATCCCGATTACCACTTCATCGACGTCAAAATGACCGACGGCACCATCCTCAAGATGCGCTCCACCTGGGGCTCCGAGGGTGATCAGCTGGCCCTGGACATCGACCCGACCGTGCACCCGGCCTGGACCGGCGGCACCTCGCGCCTGCTGGACGCCGGCGGCCGCGTGTCCAAGTTCAAAAAGAAATACGAAGGCCTGGGCTTCTAAGCCGCCTGCCGTATTTTGCAGAACTCCCGAAGGCTGCCCCGGACGGGCAGCCTTCTTTCTTTTTCTTCTGACGCTGGGGCCGGATGCGCGCCCCGCGGGAAAGACAGCCCCCTCGTGAAACAAGCCCTGGCCAACGCACTGCAAGAGCGCGGATATGAAACCCTGACCCAAGTGCAGGAGGCTGTGACCCAGCCCGACGTGGAAGGGCGCGACCTGCTGGTGTCTGCACAGACCGGATCGGGCAAGACTGTCGGTTTTGGCCTGGCTTTGGCTCAGGATCTGCTGGGTGAGGATGAGGCGTTCGGCGAGGCCGCGGCGCCGCTGGCGCTGGTGATTGCCCCGACCCGCGAGCTGGCGCTGCAGGTGAAGCACGAGCTGAGCTGGCTTTACCGCGAGGCGGGCGCCGTGATTGCCTCCTGCGTCGGCGGCATGGATATGCGCGATGAGCGCCGGGCGCTGGCCCGCGGTGCCCACATTGTCGCGGCAACCCCGGGGCGGCTGCGCGACCACATTGCGCGCGGCTCCATCGATCTGAGCCAGGTGCGCGGCGTGGTGCTGGACGAGGCCGACGAGATGCTGGACCTTGGGTTCCGCGAGGACCTGGAGTTCATCCTGGGCGAAGCACCCGAAGACCGCCGCACCCTGCTGTTCTCCGCCACCGTGCCGCCGGCGATTGCCAGCCTGGCCGAGACCTTTCAGCGCGACGCGATGCGGATCAAGACCGCAGGCGAGACCAAGCAGCACGCGGATATCGAATACCGTCTGATGAGCGTGGCGCAAGCGGACGCGGAAAACGCCATCATCAACGTGCTGCGCTACTATGAGGCGCCCAGCGCCATCGTCTTTGCCAACACCCGCGCGGCGGTGAACCGTCTGGCGGCGCGCCTGACCAACCGCGGTCTGCCGGTGGTGACGCTGTCGGGCGAGCTGAGCCAGACCGAGCGCAGCCACGCGCTGCAGGCGATGCGCGACGGGCGCGCGCGGGTCTGCGTGGCCACCGACGTGGCGGCACGCGGCATCGACCTGCCGGGGCTGGAGCTGGTGGTCCATGCGGAACTGCCCTCGAACCACGAAACGCTGCTGCACCGCTCCGGCCGGACCGGCCGCGCGGGCCGCAAGGGCGTCAGCGCGCTGATCGCGCCGCCCAAGGCGCGCGCCAAGGCCCTGCGCCTGCTGAAGTGGGCCAAACTGACCGCCGAACATTGCGAAGCGCCCTCTGCCGATGATGTGTTGGCGCGGGATGAAGAGCGGATGCTGGCCGATCCGGTCTGGCAGCAGCCCGTTGAGGAGAACGAGCAGGCCGGTGTCCAGACCCTGCTGGACAATTTCTCGGCCGAGCAAATCGCCGCCACCTATCTGCGCCTGTTCCGCAGCCGCCATTCGGCGCCAGAGGATCTGCGCCCGGCAGGTGAGGAAGAGCCACGCAAGGAGCGCAAGGAACGCAAAGCCTTTGGCCCCTCCGTCTGGTTCTCCCTGTCCGGCGGCCGCGAGGCCGGTGCCGACCCGCGCAAGGTGCTGCCGATGCTGTGCAAGGCCGGCAATATCGACCGCGACGCCATCGGTGCAATCCGGGTGCAGGACAATGAAACCTTTGCCGAAATCAGCGAGGGCGCTGTTAACGGCTTCCTGAAGGCGCTGGGCGGCAAGACCGAATTGGAACCGGGCGCCGTGCTGACCCGGCTGTCCGAGGCGCCTGACCTGGCCCCTGCTCCGCGCCGCGGGCCTGGCGGGCCCAAGGGCGGCTTCAAGGGCGACCGCAAGCCCATGCCCCACCGCGGCAAGGAAGACGGCCCGAAGCCCTACCGCCGCAAGGCTGAAGCCGGGGAAGACAGCCGTCCGCCGCGCAAGGAGTGGAAAGATAAACCGGCGCGGGACGAGCGGCGGGAGCCGCGCGCGGAGACCCGCCCCAGTAAACCCAAGCCGGCCGTGACAGCCAAGCCCAAGGGCGCGTCCGATCCCTCCAAGCGGATGGCAAGGCCCGGCGCGCCCGCAGGCAAGCCGTTCAAAGCCAAGGGGCCGAAACCGCCGGCGGGCAAGCCGAACAGCAAGAAGAACAAGGCGCGCGCGGCGGCACCCCAGACAGGGAAGGGCGGCAAGGGCGGCGATGCACGCCCCAAGCGCAGCCCCTCCGGGCCTGCAAAGCACCGGTGAAGCCCGGCCTTGGTGCCCGTTAAATCCGCTGGGCCAGTGTTGCGGATTTAATGGGCGCTAACCCTAAATTCACCAGCCTGCGCGCACCACTTTTCTTGGCCGAATCCAGAGCCTATACAGGGGCACAAAGCTAAAGACGTGCACCAAAGCACGAGCGAAGGGACCTGTACATGGCGCATATCATTGTCGTCGGCAACGAGAAGGGCGGCGCGGGCAAATCGACTGTCTCCATGCATGTGGCAACCACTCTGGCCCGGCTGGGCCACAAGGTGGCGGCGCTGGACCTGGACTTGCGGCAGCGCTCCTTGGGGCGCTATCTGGAAAACCGCCAGGATTTCTGCGCCAAGGCGGGGCTGGAACTGCCGATGGTCGAAATGCATGAGCTGCCGGAGATCGACCCGGCCGGCCTGCAGCCGGGTGAAAACATCTACGACCACCGGCTTTCGGCAGCGGTCTCGGCTCTGGAGCCGGGCCATGATTTCATCCTGATCGACTGCCCCGGCTCGCACACGCGCCTGAGCCAGGTGGCACATTCGCTGGCGGACACGCTGATCACGCCCTTGAACGACAGCTTCGTCGATTTCGACCTGCTGGCCCATGTGGACCAGAAGGGCGAGACGATCACCGGCCCGTCCGTGTATTCAGAAATGGTCTGGAACGCCCGCCAGCTGCGGGCGCAGGCCGGTCTCAAACCGATCGACTGGATCGTGATCCGCAACCGGGTCGGCACCCAGCGTATGGTCAACAAGGAAAAGATGGAGCGTGCCATCAAGATGCTGTCCAAGCGCATCGGCTTCCGCGTGGCGCCCGGGTTCTCGGAGCGGGTGATCTTCCGCGAACTGTTCCCGCGCGGGCTGACGCTGTTGGACCTCAAGGATGTTGGCGTCAAGCAGCTGAACATCTCCAACATCGCCGCCCGGCAGGAGCTGCGCGATATGATGAAGGAAGTGAACCTGCCGGGGGTCGAGGTCAGCATCTGACCCCGCCCCGGCGGCACCTCAGCCGGAACAGCCGCAGTTGCCGCGGTTGATCGTGTAGAGCTCCATCGGTTCGGCCACCCCGCGCAGCATGTAGCGGCCCAGCGACACCAGATCATGGTTGGTGCCCCTGGCGGCCAGCTTAACATCCTCGGACATGATGATGTTCTGGCCGACCGACCGGTGCATCCCGGCGATCCGGGCGGTCTGATTCACCGCCTGGCCGATCACCGTAAAGTCGAGCCGGCTCTCCGCCCCGATATTGCCATAGAGGATGGTGCCCGCGTGCAGTGCCAAGGTAAAGCCTGCGGTCGGCACGCCCTGCGCCTCGCGTTCGGTGTTGCAGGCGCGGATCTTGCCGCAGAGCTCATTGGCGGCGGCCAACGCCGCATGGGCGTCTTCCTCGATGCTGCCCAGATTAAACATGGTCAGCATGCCGTCTCCCATGAACTTGAGGATGTTGCCGCCATGCGCCTGGATGGTTTCCACCGCCAGCCCGAAATAGCCGTTCAGCATGTCGATCAGCTCGGTTCCGGGCAGCCGCTCGGAAAGTTCGGTAAACCCCTTGAGATCGAACAGGCAGATCACCGCGTCGATCTGTTGCGAGGAACCGCGCTGGATCTCGCCCGACAGCACCCGGCGGCCGGCATCGCGGCCCAGGTAGACCTGCAGCAGGTCGCTGGCCATCTGCCGGTTGGAGGAGGATTTCAGCGCCAGCCCCAGATGCGGCAGGGTGGTACGGATCAGGTCCAGCTCGCGGCTTGAAAAGCCGCCAGGGCGGTCTGTCGCCCAAGAGACCAGCATGCCCTCCTGCGGATGACTGGGGTCGTTCGGCCCGGCTTCGGGCGGGGAAAACCGCACACCCTTGGCGAAATAATCCGTTGCCCCGCGTTCCCGCAGCTCCGGCAGCAGCGGGAATTCCTCCGGCGCGCCGTCTTCGAGTTTCTCGCGGAACTCGTCCAGCTCCTGATCCAGAATGTGGTAGAAGGGGCTGCGCAGCCATTCCTCGCGCGGGGACTCGCGGTATTCGTAATGCTGGTGAGACAGGCCGTCGGCCCGGGTCCAGTTAAAACCGATGCCGCCGAATTTCGGGTGAAAGGCGCGCTGCGCCAGATGGAAACGCCACAACGGCACGCCCGCATCGCACAGCCGCTGGCAATAGCCCTGCAAGAGATCCTGCTGCTGCGCCCCGTGCAGTCCCTGTTCCATCAGCCAGGCAATCAGCGGTCCCGAATTGACATCAATCTGTATCATGGTTTCACCTTCAATTCCGCTGCCATATCTGGGCATTGCACCCAGCAATGTCTACGGGCCGATGCCTGCTAATTTGCGCAGCATATACCGCAAAATCGCAACCTCGCCGGTCGTGAACTGGCGGCACAGCTTGGAATCGAACTCCTGCGCCACATCCCGCAGTTCCCGGTAGGCGGACTGCCCCGCCGGGGTCAGGGTCAAATGCTCTGCCCGGCGGTCGTTTTCATCCCGGGTGCGGGTCACAAACCGTTTCTCTGCCAGCTTGGCGACCGCACGGCTGATCTTGGTCTTGTGGATCTTGGCCCGCTCGCCGATCTCCTTGGCGGTCATCTGGCCATAGTTGCCCAGATGGAACAGCACCCGCCATTCCGTGCGCAGCATACCATAGCGGTCCTTGTAGTGGCGCTGGAACCCCAGCGAGCTTTCCTCGGCCGCCCGGTTCAGCAGAAAAGGCAGGAAATCCTGCAGAGTGAAGTCATCTTTCTCGGTCATTTGCGTCCTCTCTCCCTTGTTAGTTACAAAAACAACTAATATTCCGCAAGCAGTGATAGGAGAAACGCGCGATGAATCGGCCAGCCGATCCCCATGAAATGATCCAGGCTCCCTCGCTTGCGGGGCCGAACGAGGGCTATATGCCCGGCTTTGCCAACGACTTTGAAACCGAGGCGCTGCCCGGCGCCTTGCCGCAGGGCATGAACAGCCCGCAGAAATGCAACTATGGCCTTTACGGCGAACAGCTGAGCGGCACCGCCTTTACCGCCGACCCGCCGGAGCGGACCTGGACCTACCGGATCCGCCCCTCGGTGAAGCATTCGCACCGCTATCAGAAAATCGACCTGCCGCATTGGAAGTCGGCGCCCTGTGTCGATCCGGACGTGATCTCGCTGGGCCAGTACCGCTGGGATCCGGTGCCGCATTCCGATCAGGGGCTGACCTGGCTCACCGGCATGCGCACCATGACCACCGCGGGCGACGTGAACACCCAGGTCGGCATGGCCAGCCACATCTATCTGGTCACCGAGTCGATGGTGGACAGCTATTTCTTCTCCGCCGACTCCGAACTCTTGGTGGTGCCGCAGGAGGGACGCCTGCGCTTTGCGACCGAGCTGGGCATCATCGACCTGGCACCGCAGGAAATCGCCATCATTCCCCGCGGTTTGGTGTACCGGGTCGAGGTTCTGGAAGGCCCCTGCCGCGGCTTTGTCTGCGAGAATTACGGCCAGAAGTTCGAACTGCCGGGCCGCGGCCCGATCGGTGCCAACTGCATGGCCAACCCGCGGGACTTCAAGGCGCCGGTGGCGGCGTTCGAGGACCGCGAGACGCCTTCGACCGTGACCATCAAATGGTGCGGCCAGTTCCACGAGACCAAAATCGGCCACTCGCCGCTGGATGTGGTCGCCTGGCACGGCAACTATGCGCCCTTCAAATACGACCTGACCACCTATTGCCCGGTGGGGGCGATCCTGTTCGACCATCCGGACCCGTCGATCTTTACCGTGCTGACCGCGCCGTCAGGCGTGCCGGGCACCGCGAATATTGATTTCGTGCTGTTCCGCGAACGCTGGATGGTGGCCGAAAACACCTTCCGCCCGCCATGGTACCACAAGAACATCATGTCGGAGCTGATGGGCAACATCTACGGCCAGTACGACGCCAAGCCGCAAGGTTTCGTGCCGGGCGGCATGTCTCTCCACAACATGATGCTGCCGCACGGGCCGGACAAGAACGCCTTTGAAGGCGCGTCAAACTCCAATCTCGGCCCTGAAAAGCTGGACAACACCATGTCCTTCATGTTCGAGACCCGCTTCCCGCAGCATCTGACCGCATTTGCAGCCAAGGACGCGCCGCTGCAGGATGACTACATCGACTGCTGGAGCGACATCGAGAAAAAGTTCGACGGCACGCCCGGCCTGAAATGAAACGGTGAGGGGGCGCTGCCCCCTCTGGGCCTGACCGGCCCATTCACCCCCGGAGTATTTCCGGAAAGATGAAAAGGATCTTCGGATCCGGAAACTGGAGACGCTATGCCTCTGCTGAAATCCTGGGTGGCCTCGGCCAATGATGCGGACCACCCGTTCCCGCTGAACAACCTGCCCTATGGTGTGTTTTCCGTTGATGGCGATGATCCGCGCTGCGGCGTGGCTATCGGCGATATGATCCTGGACATGCAAGCCGCCGAGGAAGCCGGGCTGATCCAGCTGGGCGATGCGCCGCTGTTCGACGTCCCCTATTGGAACGACCTGATGGAGGAAGGCCCGGCTGTCTGGGCGGCGCTGCGCGACCGTCTGACCGCGCTGCTGTCCGAGGGTGCCGCCGAGCAGGACAAGGTGGAACCCCTGCTGGTTGCCGCCGCGGACGCCGAGCTGCACATGCCCTTTGCGGTCAGCGAATACACCGACTTCTACGCGGGCAAAAACCACGCGTTTAACGTCGGCACCATGTTCCGCGGCCCGGAGAACGCGCTGCCGCCGAACTGGCTGCACATCCCGATCGGCTATAACGGGCGGGCGTCGTCCGTGGTGGTGTCCGGCACAGATGTGCGCCGTCCCTGGGGCCAGCTGAAAGGCCCGAATGATGACAAGCCGCGGTGGGCGCCCTGCGCGCGGTTCGATATCGAGCTGGAGATGGGTGCGATTGTCGGCACGCCGTCCGATGGCCCGATCACCGTGCAGGAAGCGGATGACAACATCTTTGGCTACGTGCTGCTGAACGACTGGTCGGCGCGCGATATCCAGGCCTGGGAGTATCAGCCGCTGGGGCCGTTCCAGGCCAAGGCCACTGCCAACACGATCTCTCCCTGGATCGTGACCAAGCCGGCGCTGGAGCCGTTCCGCTGCGGCACGCCGGAGCGTGAGGTGGAACTGCTGGACCACCTGAAGGACTGCGGCCCGATGCTCTATGACATCGATCTGGAAGTCACCATGGCGCCGGAAGGCAAGGAAGCGACCACCATCGCGCGGACCAACTACAAAGAAATGTACTACTCCGCCGCGCAGCAGCTGGCGCATCACACCACCTCTGGCTGCCCGATGAACGCAGGCGACCTGTTGGGCTCCGGCACCATTTCCGGCGCCACCAAGGACAGCCGCGGCTCTCTGCTGGAGCTCAGCTGGGGCGGCAAGGAGCCGCTGACGCTGGAAACCGGCGAGGAGCGCTCCTTCATCGCTGATGGCGACACGCTGACCCTGAAAGGCGCGGCCAAAGGCGATGGCTACACCATCGGGTTCGGTGACTGCACGGGCAGGGTTCTGCCCGCGCTGGACGATCCGTTCAAGAGGTAAGCACCGCTCTTCCTCTTGCCCCAAATATCTCCGCCGGAGGCTCCCGCACTTGCCTCTGGCGCACCGCTGAAAGGACTGACACATGGCCAAGGCATTCGCGTCCCAAGGGGACATGAGCGAAAAGAAAATCTCCTTCACTGAGGTGGGCGAGGGCCTTTATGCCTTCACCGCAGAGGGCGATCCCAACTCCGGCGTGATCATCGGCGATGACAGCGTAATGATCGTAGAGGCGCAGGCCACCCCGCGGCTGGCGAACAAGGTGATCGAATGCGTGCGCTCTGTCACCGACAAGCCGATCACCCATGTGGTGCTGACGCATTACCACGCCGTCCGCGTGCTGGGCGCCTCTGCCTTTGGCGCGCAGCAGGTTATCATGGGTGACGCCGCCCGCGCCATGGTGGTGGAACGCGGGCAGGAGGACTGGGACAGCGAATTCCAGCGCTTCCCGCGGCTGTTCGAAGGCCATGAGAGCATTCCCGGGCTGACATACCCGACCACCACCTTCTCGGATGACATGACTGTCTACCTCGGCAACCGCCGGGTTGACCTGATGCACCTGGGCCGCGCCCACACCGCGGGCGACATCGTGATCCATGTGCCGGATCAGAACGTGATGTTCACCGGTGACATCGTCGAATACCACTCTGCCTGCTATTGCGGCGATGGCCATTTCGGCGACTGGGGCAGCACGCTCGACAACATCAAGGCCTTTGACGTTGATGCCATTGCCCCGGGCCGCGGCGACGCGCTGGTCGGCAAGGAGATGGTCAACGCCGCCATCGAAAACACCCGCGATTTCGTCGAAAGCACCTACCGCCCGGCGGCTAAGGTGGCGGCGCGCAACGGCACCCTGAAGGAAGCCTGGGACGCGGTTCGCGCCGAGTGCGATCCGAAGTTTGCAGACTATGCGATCTATGAGCACTGCCTGCCCTTCAACGTCGCCCGCGCCTTTGACGAGGCCCGCGGCATCGACACCCCGCGGATCTGGACCGCTCAGCGCGATCTGGAGATGTGGGAGGCCCTGCAGGGCTGAGCCCCGGCAATTTAGCACCCGGGGCGGTTTGATCCAGATCGTGTCGCCCCGGCAGAACCTGTGAGACGCTAGACCATGCTCCCGGCCGGCTCCTGCCGGGAAAGGGTAGAGCTGTGCCTGACGGCACCCGGAATTTGGGAGGAGACCAGATGAAGAAGATCTTTGAAGTCCCTTTGTACCCCTACAAGCGCCATGCGGATGAAGACGCCTCTTCGCCCGTGCGCCGCAAGGTGGTGGTCATCGGGGCGGGCCCGGTTGGCTTGGCTGCCGCCATCGACCTGGCGCAGCAGGGCACCGAAGTTGTGGTGCTGGACGACAACGACAAGGTGAGCTTCGGCTCCCGCGCGATCTGCTTTGCCAAGCGGCCCTTGGAGATCCTTGACCGGCTGGGCTGCGGCCAGCCGATGGTCGACAAGGGCGTGCAGTGGAACACCGGCAAGGTGTTCTTCGACGACCGCCAGGTCTATGAGTTCAACCTGCTGCCGGAAGAGGGCCACAAACGCCCTGCCTTTATCAATCTGCAGCAGTATTACTTCGAGGAATACCTGGTGAACCGGGTGCGCGAGCTGCAAGAGCAGGGCGCGCCGATCGAAATCCGGGGCCGCAACAAGGTCTCTGCCATCGGCACCCACCCCACCCACGCGGTGCTGGAAATCGACACGCCCGAAGGCTCCTATACGCTGGAGGCCGAATGGCTGATTGCCTGCGATGGCGCGGGCTCGCCCACCCGGCAGATGCTGGGCCTGGATTTCGTCGGCCGGGTGTTCGAGGACAACTTCCTGATTGCCGATGTGATCATGGAAGCGGATTTCCCGTCCGAACGCTGGTTCTGGTTCGATCCGCCCTTCAACAAGGGCCAGTCGGCGCTGCTGCACAAGCAGCCTGACGGGGTCTGGCGCATCGACCTGCAACTGGGCTGGGACATCGACAAGGAGCGCGAGAAACGCCCGGAAAACGTGATCCCGCGCCTCAAGGCGATGCTAGGCGAGGATGTAAAATTCGAGCTGGAGTGGGTCTCGATCTATACCTTCCAATGCCGCCGGATGGAGAAATTCCGCCACGGCCGGGTGATCTTTGCTGGCGATGCTGCGCACCAGGTCTCCCCCTTCGGCGCCCGCGGCGCCAACTCCGGCCTGCAGGACACCGACAACCTGTGCTGGAAGCTGAAGCTGGTGATGGACGGCAAGGCGCCGGAGAGCCTGCTGGACACCTATGACGCCGAGCGCATTCACGGGGCGGATGAGAACATTCTCAACTCCTCGCGCTCCACCGATTTCATCACTCCGAAATCAGAGATCAGCCGGGTGCTGCGCGACGCAGTCCTGGACCTGTCGGAACAGTATGAATTCGCACGTCCCCTGGTGAACTCCGGCCGCCTGTCGGTGCCTTGCACCTATGACGGCTCACCGCTGAACTCGGCGGATGCGCTCGACGGGCCGGACCGCACCCGCCCCGGCTCCCCCTGCCCCGACGCACCGCTTGGCGACGGGTTCCTGCTGGATAAGCTGGGCGACAAGTTCGTGCTGCTGACCATAGACGCCGACGCGCCGGACGTGATCGTGGAGGAAGGCATCGAGGTCACCCGCCTGGCGTTGTCGATCAAGGATGACAAGACGCTGGCGCTGCAGCAGCGCTACCTGGGCAAGCATGAAAGCGGCATCTACCTGATCCGCCCGGACCAGCACGTGGCCGCCCGCCGGCCTGCCTTTGATGAAAACCAGTTCCGGCACGCAATCCGCCGGGCCATCGGCAAGGAATGATCACCATGACACAAACCGATCAGCTGATCCTGACCGCCAACACCGAGCGCGCCGACGATTTCTATGCAGATCTGCTGGCAGCGCACGAGGGCCTCAGCAGGTCCGAAAGCGATGCCCTGAACGCACGCCTGGTGCTGGTGCTCGCCAACCACATTGGAAAACGCGCAATCCTGAAACAGGCGCTGGCCGCGGCCGCGCTGAACCCCGGGGAGGACACCGCTTGAAAATCGAACAGATTCACCACGTCGCCTACCGCTGCAAAGACGCCAAAGAGACAGTCGAGTGGTACAACAAGATGCTGAACATGGACTTCGTCCTGGCCATTGCCGAGGACCACGTGCCATCGACGCATGAACCCGATCCTTACATGCATATCTTCATGGATGCTGGCAACGGCAACGTCCTGGCCTTCTTTGAGCTGCCGACCAAGCCGGAGATGGACCGCGACCGCAACACGCCGGTCTGGGTGCAGCACATCGCCTTCAAGGTCAAGGACCGCGACACCCTGATCCAGTTCAAGGAGCATCTGGAGGCCAATGGCGTCGAGGTGCTGGGCGTCACCGACCATTCCATCTTCCACTCGATCTATTTCTTTGACCCGAACGGCCACCGGGTGGAGCTCGCCTGCCCCGATCCCGCGGAAGACGCACTGCTTGAAAAGCTGGACGCGGTGAAGTGGGAGATGCTGGAGGAGTGGTCGAAGACCAAGAAGGCACCGAAACACGCCGACTGGCTGCACGCCAAGGAACTGAACAAGGGCTGAGCCCGCACAAACGGTGGAAGGCAGCCCCAAGGGCTGCCTTTTCACAACAGGGAGGACGCGGATGACCCGCACGGTTCTTTATGATTATTGGCGCTCGTCAGCCAGCTACCGGCTGCGCATCGCGTTGAATTTGGCGGAGATCGGCTACACCACTGTCCCGGTCGATCTGGTCAAGGGCGAACACAGAAGCCCGGACCACCTGGCCCGGAACCCGCAGGGATTTGTCCCGGTGCTGGAGATCGACGGCCTGCGGCTTACCCAGTCGCTGGCGATCCTCGACTATCTGGACGAAACACGGGCGCTTGGCCTGCTGCCGCAGGACCCGGGCCAGCGCGCTCTGGCGCGGGCGCTGGCACACTCTGTAGCGGTAGATGTGCACCCGGTCTGCAACTTGCAGGTGGCCAAACACGCAACCGCCCTCAGCGGCGGCGCGCCGGATATGCCCAAGGCTTGGATGCAGCATTTCATCCGCCCCGGCCTGCAAGCGTTTGAGGTTCTGCTGGCCGGATTCGAGCAGACCCCCTTTTGCACCGGCAGCGCGCCGGGGCTGGCGGACATCTGCCTGATGCCTCAATTGTATAACGCCCGCCGCTGGGAGGCGGATTTCTCGGACCTGCCGCGGATCTGCGCAGTGGAGGCCGTCTGCGCGGACCATCCCGCGTTTGCAGCCGCGCATCCGGACCAGAATTCCTGACGCCCCGGTTCTGCCGCCTCGGCGCTCCAGTTCTGTTCTGTCCGGGGCTTCGTTCGGGCTGCAACCGTCCGGTCTGCCCGCACTGACGGCGGTCGTTAGTGATGGATAATGTCCATTAGCGAACAAGTGGACACTATCGGGGTTGAATATGGCGAAGCGGCGCAGGCGCAATTGGTCTGAAGACGAGAAACGGGTGATCGGCGCACAGACGCGTGTGCCGGGTGTATCAGTGTCCCGTGACGTGCTCCCCTGAGAAGTCCGCGGTTTGAAGTTAGCCTGCTCTCCACACGAGGAGACAGACGATGCGGAAAAGCCGATTCAGCGAAGAGCAGATTATTGGCATCCTGAAGGAGCACCAAGCCGGGATAGGCGCCAAGGAGCTCTGCCGGAAGCACGGCATCAGCGATGGCACGTTCTACAAGTGGCGTTCGAAGTACGGAGGCATGGAGGTGTCCGAGGCCAAGCGGCTGAAAGCGCTTGAGGTTGAGAACGCGAAGCTGAAGAGTTGGAGGGATCAGCAAAGGCCCTGACCTGCCCCCCGCGAAATCCCTCACCATGATGTAGAGTCTGCCCAACCTATGTAGGAGCAGACGAATGCGTAAGAGCCGTTACA
>MRWG01000239.1_pt1 | contig 87969 bp, 84 predicted proteins | sample 1013341 | NCBI WGS metagenome assembly MRWG01 (sample SAMN06117577, study PRJNA244670) | biofilm metagenome | biome: Water; feature: Cathode Biofilm; material: Biofilm; isolation source: microbial consortium enriched at the cathode of a solar microbial fuel cell | place: USA: District of Columbia ...
GAAATAAAAGAGGTATCTTGCACCATAAATCGCATATCATAAACCGACCTGCGCCCACCCGGCGGTCGGGCGCTGCGCGGCTCATCGCTCAAGACCCGAACGTCCCCTCTAGGCCAAACCCGCCCCCTGCCGTCAACTTCCCCGATAGGTCGAATACCCGAACGGCGACAGCAGCAGTGGCACATGGTAATGCGCCGCCTCCGACATGCCAAAGCGTAGCGGCACGAGATCGAGAAAACGCGGGCTTTCCGGCGGCACGCCAACGGCATCAAGGTAGGCTCCGGCGTGAAACACCAATTCATAGGTGCCCGGGTGAAACTCCGCTTGTGGCAGGATCGGCGCATCGGTGCGCCCGTCTTCATTGGTGACGACGCTGCACAGGTGCCTGCGGGTCTCGCCGTCGATCCGGTAGAGGTCGATCGCCATCCCCGCCGCCGGCATGCCGCGCGCGGTATCGAGAACATGGGTGGTCAGGTAGCCAGTCATTTTCCGTGTCCTTTGCGCGTATACCCCGCCGTTTCTGCCCGGTTTCGGCGGCGGGGACCAGCACGGGATGCGAAGATGGTCTTTCTTCGAAAATCGTAAAGTCATCCGTATTCTTCTGCTTTATAAATGAATGGCAACCCAAACACGCGACCGATCACCGGAGAGGACAGACATGACCCGTTATCCCCGCGACCTGCGCGGCTATGGCGCGCACCCGCCCGATCCGAAATGGCCCGGCGGGGCGCGGATCGCGGTGCAATTCGTGCTCAACTACGAGGAGGGCGGCGAGAATTGCCTGCTGCACGGCGATCCCGCCTCCGAGGCATTCCTGTCGGACATTCCCGGAGCCGCCCCGTGGGAGGGGCAGCGCCACTGGAACATGGAATCGGTTTATGAATACGGCGCGCGCGCCGGGTTCTGGCGGCTGCACCGGCTCTTTACCGGGGCGGGCATCCCGGTGACGGTCTATGGCGTCGCCACCGCGCTCGCCCGCTCGCCCGAGCAGGTCGCGGCGATGAAATCGGCGGAATGGGAGATCGCCTGCCACGGGCTGAAATGGATCGAGCATCGCGACATGCCCGAGGAGGAAGAGGCCCGCCAGATCGCCGAGGCCATCGCCCTTCACGAGGAGGTGACGGGGGAATTGCCAAGAGGTTGGTACACCGGGCGGTGCAGCATGCGAACCGTGCGGTTGGCGGCGCGAACCGGGAGGTTCGCCTACCTGTCGGACTGCTACGACGACGATCTGCCCTACTGGCGGCGGATGGAAGGACGCGACCAGTTGATGATTCCCTACACGCTCGAAGCCAACGACATGCGCTTCGCCGCCACCCCCGGCTGGGTCACGGGCCGCGACTTCGGCGACTACCTGATCGACGCCTTCGACACGCTCTATGCCGAGGGGCAGGACGGCGCGCCCAGGATGATGAGCGTGGGACTGCATTGCCGCCTGATCGGACGGCCCGGCAAGATCGCCGGGCTGCGGCGATTTATCGAGCATGTTCAAGGGCATGAAGGGGTGTGGTGCGCCCGCCGCATCGACATCGCCGAGCATTGGGCGCGGGTTCACCCGCCTGTCGATCGCGAGCGCCCCAGCGAGATGGACCGCGACAGTTTCGTGGCGCGCTTCGGCGGTGTGTTCGAGCATTCACCCTGGGTGGCCGAGCGCGCCCACGCGCTCGAGCTTGGCCCCGCGCATGATAGCGCGGCGGGCGTGCATAATGCGCTCTGCCGCGCCTTCCGCCGCGCCACCCCCGACGAGCGCCGCGATGTGCTGACCGCTCACCCCGACCTCGCCGGCAAGCTCGCCGCCGCCGGCCGCCTCACCGCCCAGAGCACCGCCGAGCAGGCCGGGGCAGGGCTCGATCACCTGACCGACGAGGCGCGCGCCGCATTCCAGAGGCTCAACGCCAACTACATGGAAAAGCACGGTTTTCCCTTCATAATCGCGGTGCGGGATCACGACACGGCACAGATCCGCGCCGCGATGGAGCGGCGTATCGACAACGACAACGAGACCGAGTTTTCCGAGGCGTGCCGTCAGGTGGAGCGTATCGCCGAGCTGCGGTTGCGGGACATGCTGCCATGATTCCGCTGGAGGTGGCTCCGCTCACCGCCGAGGCGTTCGCGCCCTGGGGCGACGTGATCGAGGCGCGCGGCGCGCCGGACAGGCTCATCAACCAGGGAATGTGTGGCCGCCACCACGATCTCGCGCGGCTCGATTTCGGCGACGGGCACGCGGGGCTGAGCCTGTTCGACGCCAAGGCGCGGCACCTGCCCCATGTGATCGACATGGTCGAGCGCCACCCCGCGGGAAGCCAGGCCTTCATGCCGGTAAGCGGCGCGCGCTTTCTCGTGGTCGTGGCCGATGACGACGGCGGCGTGCCGGTGCGCCCGTGCGCCTTCGTCACCGCGCCGGGGCAGTCGGTCAACCTGCTGCGCGGGGTCTGGCATGGGGTGTTGGCCCCGCTGGGCGCGGCGGGGCAGTTCGTGGTGCTGGACCGGATCGGGGAGGGGCCCAACCTCGAAGAGCACTGGTTCGACACACCCTATGTTGTTGAAACGGTGCCTGATTTCTGGGGTGCGCCCGCCACGTAGGTCTGTGCCACGACGCGGTCATCGCCCATGATCTGAAGGATGAACAGCTCTTCCGAAAGGGTCTCGGCCTGCTCCATCCGCAAGGCCATCGCCGGAGTGGCGCGCGCGTCGAGCACCACGATATCGGCCTCGCTCCCCGCCTCCAGCGTGCCGATGCGATCCTCTAGCCCCAGTGCGGCGGCATTGCCCCGCGTGATCCAGTGAAAGGCGCGCAGCGGGTGCAGCTTCTGTCCCTGAAGCTGCAGCACCTTGTAGCCTTCGTTGAGCGTCTGCAGCATCGAATAACTGGTGCCGCCGCCCACGTCGGTCGCGATGGCGTTGACAAGGCCCTGCTCCCGCAACCCGGCATCGTCAAAGAGCCCGCTGCCGAGGAACAGGTTCGAGGTGGGGCAAAAGACCGGACGCGCGCCGGTCTCCTGCATCACCGCGATCTCACGCGGCGAAAGGTGCAGGCAATGCCCCATCAGGGCCTTTGGCGAGAGCAGGCCATAGCGCTCGTAGACGCCGAGGTAATCCGGCGCGTCCGGGTAGAGGCTGGCGGTATAGGCGATCTCGTCGTGGTTCTCGGACAGGTGCGTTTGCAGATAGCAATCGGGATGTTCGGCCACCAAAGAACCAGCCATTTCAAGTTGTTCCGGCGTTGAGGTGATGGCGAAACGTGGTGTGATCGCGTAGAGCGCACGGCCGCGCCCATGCCAACGGTCGATCAATGCCTTGCTGTCGTCGTAGCCCGCCTGCGCCGTGTCGCGCAGACCGTCGGGCGCGTTGCGGTCCATCATCACCTTTCCCGCGATGATGCGCATGTCGCGCCGCTCCGCCTCGGAAAACAGCGCCTCTGCCGAGGCTTGGTGGACCGAGGCATAGGCGACGGCGGTGGTGGTGCCATGCGCGGTCAGTTGATCGAGAAACAGCGCCGCCATGCGCGCGGCATGGTCCGGGTCGGCAAAGCGGGTTTCCTCGGGGAAGGTATACGTGTTGAGCCAGTCAAGAAGCTGCGCGCCCCAGGACGCGATCACCTGGACCTGCGGGAAATGGATATGCGGGTCGATGAATCCCGCCATCATCAGGTGTGGCCGGTGGTCGGTCACGGGCAGGCCGGGTGCCTGCGCGGCGATGTCCGCGTATGTCCCCGCCGCGCCGATGCGTCCCTCCGCAACCAGGAGCGCGCCGTCCTCGATATAGCTGTAGGTGTCGCTGTCCTCGGGTCCCTGCGGCTCGGCATGGAAGGTCAGGAGGCGTCCGCGCAATACTCTGTCTGTCATGGGTGTCCCGGTCTCTGCAGGGCGGTGGCCGGGGCGCTCTGTGCGTTTCCCGGCCACCAGCCCCGGTTTCAGTCTCTGGCCAGCGTCTCCGGCGCGTCAAGTGGCAACTCCGCGTTGGAGCGGATGCCGTCGCGATGCAGCACCGGGTAGACCAGCAGGAAAGCGGCGGCGATGAGATAGCCCATGCTGACGCCGCTCGGCTCGGGCCAATGCAGGGTGGCCGAATGGATGATCCCGACGAGCGACATGGCGCAGGCCGCGAGCGCGAAACCGCCCGCGTTGCGGAACCGCCCGTCGATCACGCTCGCGACGATCGCCCCCCAGATCAGCCCGGTGAGGATCGCCCCCTGGCTGAGCGCGAGATGGCCCTCGAAATGTGCGCCCTGCTGGAGCAGGGCGGTGGTCAGCGCCTCGTCCCCCAGCTCTGGCAGCCCCTCGACGCCGCTCGCCCCGAGCGCGCCCATGAGCGAGCCCCACTTGACCATAAGGAAGGCCGAGACATGCGGCATCATCGCGATGGTGACGGCGGCCATGTGGCCGGGCTTTATCGCGTGGGCGGTGTTGGTGATGAGGCTCAGGGCGACGAAGACCAGCACCGGTGCGGCGGCGGCCACCGGGATCAGGTTGTTGAGAAAGGCAAGCAGCCCGAAGAAGGCCGCCACGGGGATCACGACGCCCACCCCGATCACGTAACCCGCATGCGCCCCCATCCGTTTGTAGGCCGGGTGGCCGATATAGGCGGTGGTGGGAAACGGCGAGCCGAACACCGCGCCGATCATGGTGCCCGCGCCATCGGTCACCTGGCAGAGCGCGACGGGGTAGGAATCGCCCGCCGCCTCGGCGCTCTCGACGTTGTTCATGGTCTCGATGAAGTTGTATATCTGCACCGGCACCAGCACGAGGAACAGCTCGGGATTGGCGAACAGGTGTTGGATGCCCAGCACGAGGTCGCCGAAATAGGGCAGCGGCGGATAGACGCCGACACCCTCGAAGCTGATCGACGCCTTGCCCATGCCGAAGGCCACCACCGTCCCGACGACGAGCGCCAGAAGACCGGCGGGGATGTTGAAGGGCAGCCGGAACCGACCGACCAGCCCCCAAAGGATGATGATCATCGAGGCAAAGCCCACGAACGGATCCTCGAACACCGTGGCCAGCGGCACCGTGCCGATGAACACAAGCGCGATGCCGCACAGCGTGCCCAGCATGCCCGCGCGCGGCGTCACCCGCTTCAGAAACGGGCCGATGATTGCGCCGAGTCCAGCAACGATGCCGCCCATGAAGCCGGCGCCGATGCCAACCTGCCAGGCCAGCACCGCGTCCTGCGTGGACCAATAGATCGGGCCGATCACCCCGAAGAGATAGACGAACATCACCGGTGTCGAAATGCCGTAGGGCAGGGCGGTCACGTCGCGGCCCTCGCGCGCGGCGACGCGCGCCGCGAGCCACGTATAGACACCCACGCCCGCCAGGATCGCCACCGCCGCGCCCGGCACGATGCGGCCGAATACGATCTCGGCGGGCATCTGGAACACGAACTGGCAAATCCCCGACAGCACGATCAGGTTGATGAGGTTGTCGGTAAAAAGCGCCCAGAACGCACTGAAATCCTGGTGCGCGAACAGTTTGTAGCTATAGCTCCCTCCCTGCATGTGCAGGTCTCCTTTCGCTGATGGGCCGCCCGGGCGGTGCTCTCCTCCGTGACCGGTCCGGGCGGGGTTGTGCGCTAGCCTGACACGTGCAGGGCGCGGGATTGCATTGCGGCGTGACGGGCAAGCGCGGCCATAACTTCGGCTAGAACGCCGGCCGCGATCACCTCGGGGCGCTTGTCACCGCCGGTGGCGGCCCCGATTGGGCAGGTCAGCGCGTCGATACGCAGGCCGTCGCAGTGATCCCGGCACCATGTGGCCAGGCGCGCACGCTTGGTGGCCGATCCGATCATGCCGGTATAGGCCGCGTCGCCCCGCGCCAGCGCCTCGGCGCTGAGCAGAAAATCGAGCGCATGGTCGTGGGTGAGGATGACGAAGGCGCTGCCGGGGGGCGCGCGGTTGATCTCGGCCTCGGGCAGGGCGCTTTCGCGGCGGTCTGCCTCCTCGGGGCAGAGCGCAAGCTCGGCGCGGCGGCTGTCCACCACCACCGTGCGCACCGGCATCTGCACCAGCAGCTGCGCCAGCGCCCGTCCCACATGGCCCGCGCCCATGACGTAGACATGGGGCCGCGCCTGTGCCTCTGCCTCGGCCCCGGCGCGAGCGGCGCGGCGGGCGGTGGTGTCCATAAGGCGCAGCGTCACCTCCACCCGTCCACCGCAGCACTGCCCGATCTCGGGACCGAGCGGTATATCGAGATCACGCCGTATCTGCCCTTGTGCCAGCATTGCGCGCGCCGCGTCGATCATCATGTACTCAAGCTGTCCGCCGCCGATGGTGCCGTGGCAGGCGGTGGCGCTCACGATCATTCCCGCGCCTTCCTCGCGCGGGGCCGAGCCGCGAACGCGAGCGAGGCGCACCTCCACCGCGTCGGGGTGACGGTCGAGAAACTCCGAGAGGCTCATGCCGCACCCTCCTTCAGTCGCTCCACCGCCATCAACACGCGCTCGGGCGTGGCGGGGGCATCGAGCCGGGGGCATTCGCGATAGTCTGCCACGCTCGCCACCGCCATCGAGATTGCCTCAAAGATGGAAATGCCCAGCATGAAGGGCGGCTCGCCCACGGCCTTGGAGCGCTTGATCGTGCGTTCGCGGTTCTGCGACCACTCGGCGAGCGCGACGTTGAACACGCGCGGCCGGTCCGACGCGAGCGGGATCTTGTAGGTCGAGGGCGCGTGGGTGCGCAGGCGGCCCGCCTCGTCCCACCACAGTTCCTCGGTGGTGAGCCAGCCGACGCCCTGCACGAAGGCGCCCTCGACCTGTCCACGGTCGAGAGCGGGGTTGATCGAGCGGCCCACGTCGTGCAGCACGTCGGCACGCAGGATCCGGTATTCGCCGGTCAGCGTGTCGATCTCGACCTCGGAACACGCGGCGCCATAGGCGTAGTAGTAGAACGGGCGGCCCTTGCCGGTGGCGCGGTCCCAGTGGATGTCGGGCGTCTTGTAGAACCCGGCGGCCGAGAGCTGCACGCGCGCCATGTAGGCCTCGCGCACCAGATCGGCGAAGGGGATCATCTCGGCCCCCACCTGCACGCCACCAGCGACGAAGCGCACAGCCTCGGGCGTGGTCTGCCAGCGTTCGGCGGCGAAAGCCGCCAGCCGCGCCTTGATCTGATCGGCGGCGTCGAGGGCGGCCATCCCGTTGAGGTCTGACCCGCTCGACGCGGCCGTGGCCGAGGTATTGGGCACCTTCTCGGTGGTGGTCTGGGTGATCTTGATACGGGCGATGTCCACGCCGAACGCATCGGCCACCACCTGCGCCACCTTGGTGTTCAATCCCTGCCCCATCTCGGTGCCGCCGTGATTGAGGTGGATCGAGCCGTCATTGTAGACGTGGATCAGCGCGCCCGCCTGGTTGAAATGCGTGGCGGTAAAGGAGATGCCAAACTTCACCGGGGTGAGCGCGATCCCGCGCCGGATGATGCCACCCTGCGCGTTGTGGTCGAGCACGGCGCGGCGGCGCGCCCGGTACTCGGCGCTGGCCTCCAGTTCCTCGACCACGCGAAGGATGATGTTGTCCGCGACCGTCTGGTGATAGGGGGTCACGTCGCGCCCCTTATCCCCGTAGAAATTCGCCTTGCGGATATCCAGCGTGTCGCGCCCGAGTGCATAGGCGATTTCCTCGATCATGCGCTCGGCGACGATCACCCCCTGTGGCCCGCCAAAGCCGCGAAACGCGGTGTTGGAGACGGTGTTGGTCTTCATCGGTCTGCTTTGCAGCCGCACATGCGGGTAGAAATATGCGTTGTCGGCGTGAAACAGCGCCCGGTCGGTGACCGGCCCCGAGAGGTCCGAGGAGAATCCGCAGCGCGCGGCGAAGGTGCCATCGACGCCTGTGATGCGCCCCTCGTCGTCGAAGCCCAGATCGTAATCGACGACGAAATCGTGCCGCTTGCCGGTGGCAGTCATGTCCTGGTCGCGGTCGGGGCGAATCTTGACCGGGCGGTTCCATTTTTTCGCGGCCAGCGCGGCAACGGCGCAAAACAGGTTCATCTGGCTTTCCTTGCCGCCGAAGCCGCCGCCCATGCGCCGGACATTGACGGTGACGGCGTTGGACGCCAGGCCAAGGACATGCGCCACCATGTGCTGCGCCTCGCTGGGATGCTGGGTCGAGCAATGTAGCGTCACATCCTCGTCCTCGCCGGGAACGGCAAAGGCGATCTGCCCCTCGAGATACATGTGATCCTGGCCGCCGATCTCCATGCGGCCCTCGATGCGGTGCGGCGCGGTGGCTAGCGCGGCACCGGCATCGCCGCGCGCCAGCGTCAGCGGATCGGTGACATGGGGATATCCCGCGTCCTGTGCCGCCACCGGGTCGAGCGCATGGGGCAGCACCTCGTAGTCGATGCGCGCCTGCATCGCCGCGCGGCGGGCGGCGTCGCGCGTCTCGGCCACCACGGCAAAGAGAGGCTGGCCGTGGTATTCCACAAGGTCGGTGGGAAAGACCGGCTCGTCATGGCGGCCCGTGGGGCTGATGTCGTTGTGGCCCGGAATGTCGGCGGCGGTCAGAACGCCGATCACGCCGGGGGCGGCCCGTACCTCGTCAAGGTTCATCGCGCGGAGTTGCGCGTGGGTCTCGGTTGCGCAGCCGAGATACGCGTGGAGCGTGCCCGCCGGCTCGGGGATGTCGTCGGTATAGGTGGCCCGGCCCGTGACATGCTTGGCGGCGCTGTCATGGGCGAGCGGCTGGTGCACCGGGCTTTGGGTCGCGGTCTGATCCTTCATCGCTCGTCTCCCTCAGGCGCTCAGCCGCATCGCGGCGCCGTGCTCGTGTTCGAGATAGAAGCGCAGCAACAGGTTCTGCGCCGCGCGCATCCGGTAGGCGCTCGATGCGCGCATGTCGGTAAGCGGGGTGAAGTCGTCGGACAGCGTGGCCATCGCCGCCCGGATTGCCGCCTCACCCCAGGGCTGCCCGGTGAGCGCCGCCTCGGCACGAGAGGCGCGTTTCGGCGTGGCGGCCATGCCGCCATAGGCGAGGCGACAGGCGGCGATCCGGCCTTCTTGCAGCGTGACCGAGAACCCGGCGGCAACGGAGGAAATATCCTCGTCGCGCCGCTTCGACACCTTGTAGGCCGCCACGATCTGTCCGGGTGCGATACGGGGGATGCGGATTTCCTCGACGAATTCGCCCGGCGCGCGGTCCTGCTTGCCGTAATCGACAAAGAACGCCTCGAGCGGCAGGGTGCGGCGCACGCCGCGGTGGCGCAGGGTGACCCCGGCCCCGAGCGCGATCAGCGCGGGGGGCGTGTCGCCGATGGGCGAGCCGTTGGCGATATTGCCGCCGATGGTGCCCATGTTGCGCACCTGCCACCCGGCGATGCGGCTCCAGTAGTCTGCAAGGCAGGGGAAATGCGCGTCGATGACCGGGGCGAAATCGCTATAGCTCACCCCGGCACCGATGCGGATATCGCTGTCGTTCACCTCGATCCGGCGGAGCCCGTCGAGATGCCCGGTAAAGATGGCGGGGCCGATGGGGCGCAGGAATTTCGTGACCCACAGCCCCACATCCGTGGCCCCGGCGACGATGGTTGCCTCGGGCGTGTCGGCATAGACCTCGGCGAAATCGTCCAGATCGGCGGGCAGGATGGCGCGGTCCCCCTCGGGGCCGGTCACCACCCGCGCGCCATCGCGCAACGCCGCCAGGCGGGCCGAGACGCGGTCGCGCTCCTGCACAAGCCGGTCGCCGGCGGGGGTGCCGTAGCGGGCGGCGGATTGCGCCGCGCGGATGATCGGGGCATAGCCGGTGCAGCGGCACAGATTGCCCTGAAGGGCGGTCTCGATCTGGGCCTCGTCCGGCTCGGGCGTCTTCATCCAGAGCGCGTAGAGCGCCATCACGATCCCCGGCGTGCAAAAGCCGCATTGGCTGCCATGTTCGGCAACCATTGCCTGCTGCACCGGGTGTAGCGCGCCGCCCTCGCCGCGCAGATGCTCGACCGTCACCACGTGACAGCCATCCACGGACGCGAGGAAGCGGATGCAGGCATTGACCGGCTCGTAGCGCAGCGCGCCCGACTCCAAGCGGCCCACCAGAACGGTGCAGGCCCCGCAATCGCCCTCGGCGCAGCCCTCCTTGGTGCCGGTGAGCCGCCGGTCGAGCCGCAGGAAATCCAGCAGCGTGCGCGTGGCAGCAACATCGGCCAACGCGACCTCGCGGTCGTTGAGCAGAAACCTGATCTCGTCTCGCTGCGGCATTCGACCTCCTCCGGATTTCATGACAGCCCACAGGATAACGCAATCGACTTTCGATGAATACGGCGGCATTCGGCAAATACTTTCAACAAATCATTGAAAATAAGGGCGCACCGGTGTTCACTCCCTGCATATCCCGGGCGGCAAGGAGCGGAGCCATGCCCTATATCGACAGCCTGCGCGTCTTCGTCCGCGTCGTCGAGCTTGGCAGCATCACCTCGGGCGGGCGCGACCTGCGGATGACACCCGCGGTGGCGAGCAAGCGTATCAAGGAACTCGAGGCACGCCTCGGCGTGCGGCTGTTCAACCGCACGACCCGCACGCTCTCGCCCACCGAGGTGGGGCGGGTGTTCTACGACGAGGCGCGCAAGGTGCTCGACACCGTCGAGAGCGCCGAGGCGGCGGTGGCGAGCTATTCCTCGGCCCCGCGCGGGGTGGTCCGCATCGCTGTGCCGCTTGGCGTCGGGCGACGGATCATCGCGCCGCTGGTGCCGTCCTTCGTCGAGCGGTTTCCCGACATACAGGTGCAGATGCGGCTCTCGGATCGGGTGGTGGACATCCTCGCCGAGCGGCTTGATGTGGCCTTTTTCGTAGGACAGCCGCAAGAGTCGAACCTAAAGCTGCGGCGGATCGAGAGCTGCCGCCGCGTGCTCTGTGCCGCGCCGTCCTATCTCGACCGGAACGGCACCCCGCGGCGGCCCGCCGACCTGCTAGATGGCGGGCACAACTGCCTGCTGCTGCGCTATCCCCGCTCACCGGAATATTTCTGGACACTGGAAACCGGCGACGGGCCGCGCAAGCTCGCCGTGTCGGGGAAATTCGATGCCGACGATTCGGACGTGCTGACCGACTGGATGCTCGCCGGTCACGGCATCGCCAACAGGCCGCTCTTCGACGTGGCACATCATATCGCGGCCGGTCGCCTCATCGAGGTGCTGCCGCAGACACCGCCACAGCCCTCGCTCTTCGGCTGCCTCTACCCGCACCGGCGCTGGCAGGACCCCAAGGTGCGTCACCTCGTCGACTTCATGGTAGACCACAGCCGCAAACGCATCCGCGCGGTGCAGTGAAACCGGCAAGAAACCCTGCACCGCGCCCCTTGCCAAGCCCGCGCACCTGCGGCTAGAAGGCCGCATCGGAGAGGTGGCCGAGTGGTCGAAGGCGCACGCCTGGAAAGCGTGTAGGCGGGAAACCGTCTCCAGGGTTCGAATCCCTGTCTCTCCGCCACTTGCCCTCACGAAAGCGTTCTCCCGATCCGGCTGCGGCTGGATTTTCTCGTTATTTTCGAGGGTTATGCGGGAGGGGCTGAGCACCGACGGCGGCGCCAGGTGGGCAGGAGGCGGTCTCTCAGGGCTGATATTCTCTGGACCTCATGACTGCGGGAATTTGGTTAATTGCTCTCAACGCGCTGTAACAAAACAACTTTCCGAGGAAGCAATCTGAACACTTCGAACGGAGTCTCGTTTGGTCAGATGGAACAGAAATCGAACGTTCGCAGTTCGCTGGTATCAGGGCAGTATTGGCGCTTCTGCAGCGCAGCATTCTGCTGTGCCCTTCACGAAGGACGGAGAGCAACCACTCGCTGCGTTCGCACATTCGCTAGCAACTATGTCTATTCGCCGGGCTGAATCTGCCAATGCAAGGTTGCTGTCAAAGCCTCCTGATTTTGGTTTGTTGGAGCGGGCACCGGCTGCCGTCGCTGGTAATGAGAAACAGCGGATTTTCCGAAATCATGATGCCTCAGATTGCATGATAGAGCGCGGCACTCGATCCACAACCGTTGTCGCTTCTCATGCTTGAGAGGGCGGACATTACCCTGGCCTATTGTCCAGCGATCAAATGCAGTGCCCTTGACCATGAATTCAATCAACCAAACCGTGCAACCGATGTCAGCAGATCGGGGTCCATGCTTTTTGAGTCAAAACTGTCACCGACAGTAAGAACACTAACCGCATCGTGACTGTGCAGGCTTTCCTGATGGCTGGCGATGATGCGAAAATCGCCAACCCGCGGATCCTTTTGAATCTGCTCGCAGAACAGCCGCACCGCGTCTTCCACGAAGATCGGGTTGGCTGCATTCAGTTCGGCGAATGCCTGTTCATCCTCACGCTTGACCATGACCTGGGTTTCGGTTGGAACGGCCGCCCGGGCCATGTCGATCAGGTCCTCGAACCACAACGGCTTCTCGCCGAAGGACTCGACCGAAATACGCGCGACCGAGCGCTGCGAATGCGGTGTCGCCAACTGCCCGCGCACCTGCCTCGCATGTTCACTGAGCTCCAGTGAACATGGGCAGGTCGAGGAATAGACGTAGTCGAGATGCACGAACCGCTGCCGTAGAGCGTTCACCTCCGAAAGTTCCATAGCGATTTCGTAGTACTGGTACCCCTGCAGGCCCGACCGCAGCGATGGCACCATGAGCGGGTAGGAGAACCGCATTTGCAACCGTGCATCGCCGCTTTCCAGGTCGCCGAGATAGTCGTCGAGCACTGCTGACATCGTATCAAAACTGAAAACTGACTCCGCATGCCGGTAGAAACTGCGCATGATGCGGGACATGTTGATGCCCTTCTTCCCAGCATCCAGGCCGACGGTGCCACTCACCGATACCTGCAGTGTTGTCTCTCCGCCGTCGCGGCACTTGAACCGCAGCGGCAGGCGGAAGTTGGAGATGCCAACGTGTTGCAGCTTGCGGCGCGCGCCCCGGATAAGCGAGGCGGGGCCGTTCTGCGAATCGGGCATCGAGGCGCGATAGGCCGCATCGGGCTTGAACTCGCGCGGATAACCGCGATTGAGCACAGGATAACCTTGCCCCTCTGCGAAGTCTTCGCGGCTGCGTCGACCTCCGTCGCGATAGCGATCATTCCTGGAAATGCCGATCTCATGTCAGAGCCTCCCCAGGTCCTTGAGTGCGACAACGACCTGGTCGGCCATGTGAACACAGCGCTGGCCGTCGAAGGGAAAGATCGCCTCGAACCCGCCGCGGGCCTGTTCTTCCAAGGAGGTTCTCAGTCGGCGTCGCGCACGAAACAGCCGTGTTTTCACTGTGACCGGGTTGATGTGCAGTGCCTTGGCGGCTTCGGCGGTGGTCAGCCCTTCGGTTTCACGCAGGATGAAGACCAGCCGCAGGTCGGGAGGCAGGTCGGCGACCGCCTTTTCTGTGATGGCACGGATCTGCGCCCGGCCGATGGTTGTCTCGATCGATTCGCCATCCTGCCCGGGAAAGGCCAGGATATGGGATGCGTCATCTTCGGCCACGGTATCATATACCTCGTTGGGACGATCGCGGCGTCGCTGCATTTTTGCCTCATTGATGGCGATCCGTGTGATCCAGGTTGTAAAGCTCGCTTCCTCCCGAAAGCTGTCCAGTTTGGCAAAGCCGGCAAGGTAGGCTTCCTGCACCACGTCCTCCGCTTCGGCATCGCTGGAGACGATACCGCGGGCGACCCGAAACAGACGAGGATTCAGCCGGCGGGTCAGTTCGCGCACCGCAGCTTCGCTGCCCTCGCGCGCGCTCCGGACAAGGACGGCTTCGGGTGTGGTTGCATCGGGAGCGGGATTGGGCAGAGGCTTCAACTGTGATGTCATGGCCTGTTCTCCATGCCGATGTTGCCAGTCGCGAGAATTGCTTCCACCGCCGGAAGCGCCGCGAGAACGTCGGCGGAGACATCGTCGCGATCCCCGGAGGGACCTTCCCATCCGGCATTATCCAGCGTGCCGACGACAATTCTGCCGACCATGGCCGCCATCTCGTGAGGAATGCAATAGTAGTCGTAGACGCCCGGCGCCGTGAGAGTGACCTCGAAGCTCTCGTTGGGGAGCAGAAAGTCGCTGTCCCAAGGCTCGGCTGATGCTGGTATGCGCCGTGCCCTGCCGAAGATCTTCGGATGATAGGCGGTTGCAGTATGGCTGTTTCCCGAATCTCGGTTCGTGAACCGTAGCGTCGTGCCAGGCGCCACCGCGAGACCAATCGGGTCGAACCAGATCCGCTCTCCACGGGAGGTACCGCGCATTTCGATCTCCACCCTGGTTTGTGCGAGGGCCAGGAAAGGGACCCCGAGGGCGGCGGTGACGCCGCCCCCGAGGAGTATGTGTCGACGATTGATGCGCGTCATTGCGCAAGCCGTCCTTTTGCATCGGCGTCGTGGAAGAGCACAACATGCGCATGGGGCTTCTCGACGCCCGGATGGCCGGCATTGTAGTAGATGTCGACCGAACTCACTTCGTGAGAGCCAATACCGATGCCGTCGTAGGCGGTCCCCGCCTGCAGGTCTTCCAGCGGGGTCATGTAGATCGTGGCCGAAAGCTTGCCGTCATGGTCGTAGGCAAGGAACGGGCCTGCCGGCAGGGTTGCAGGATTGACGAAAAGCGTGCCCAATCCCGGAATAAACTCGGGAAGCGGCAGCACGTCGCTGACCTGCACGTAGGGTTCACCCGGAGGTGACTGCCGCAAGGCCTCTTCATCATGGGCAATTGCAAACGTCGAGGAAGCCAAAACGAGGCTTGAGGTCAGGAGGAGTTGCTTGATCATGAGGTTGTCCTTTTCTGTGTTGCATACGGTGCGCTCTGTCGTCACCTGGCCATTGGATGCAGCGAGAAAGAAAAGGTTCCCGGAAATCCTTCTGATTTCGATCGGTATATGGCTCTTTTTGGAACGCCTGTTTGCAACGAAAAAGAACGAGAAACGATCAACGAAAGAAGGCTATTTTTGAGCTGCCAAACTTGGGAAAAACAGGTTCGCATCAATTCCGCGACAGTGCTCAGTCTCTTGCCCGTCCAAATCCCACCCCGGCCTCGGTCAGGATGAGATTGAGGGGAATGTCATGCGGTTGCGGGTAGATGGTTGCGAGTTGCGCCGCCTTGAATCCGATGCCGATGACAAAGGGTTTCGGGGTTAGCGCCGCCAGCGTACGGTCGAAATACCCCCCGCCATAGCCGAGGCGATAGCCATCCGCCGTCCAGCCGACAAGGGGGGCAAGCGCGATTTCCGGGATGACGACAGGCGCGTCCGGGGGCGGGACGGGAATGTCCCAGTCGCCACGCACCATGCGCGTTTCGGGTGTCCAGCGGCGGAAGGTGAGCGGGGCCGCCTTGGTTTCGACCAGCGGCAGGGCGACGGTGACGCCGGCCTCGTGTAACTCCGCCATCAGCGGGCGCAGGTCGGGCTCACCCTTGATTGGCCAGTAGGCGGAAAAGACCATGCCCGCGGCCCCGTCGAAGCGGTCTTGCAACACCTGCCGCAGGTGCCTGGCCAGCGCAGAGCCGATCTCCTTGCGTTCGGCGACCGGCAGCGCCAGACGCGCGTCTCGCAGGCGGGTGCGTTCGGCTTTGCGCCAGCGGGCCACGTCGCGTGCCTGTTCAGGATCGACCGCCAGCGGATCGAAATAATCCGGCGCGACCTCGGCGGCATAGCAGGGCGGTGAGGAAAAGCCGCTTTGGCAGCGGAAGGCCTTGAATTCATCGCTCATGGGGTTGCCTTGACGTGGTTTTGGATGGTGCCTGCCAGGATATGCCGGGCCTGTGTGGTGAGAACGGTCAGGCGTGTCGCGGCGGGGACGATATCGGGGATCTCTCCCGCGCCCTGACCGGCATAGAGCGCCATCGCTTCGAGATCGCCGGTTGTCGTGCGCAAAGGCGAATCCGTGCTGAAGCGCAGGCGTGGCTGATCGTCGTCATGGGCGATGGCCTCGCGCGGCAGGCTGTCGGGATCGTGGCCCAGGTAATGCCCTTCCAGTTTCTCGGTCACGCTGTTGGCGATCACCCGCACAGCCGCACCCTTTGGCCAGTTCAGAACGAAAACATCCGTCAGAACCGTGTCGTCGCCCGCAGCCCCGACGATGCGGGACTTGTGATAGGGGTGGGCGAAGGATTCCTCGGTCGCCAGAAAGGCCGTTCCGCATTGCACGCCGCTGGCCCCGATAGCCAACGCGGCGGCAAGCCCTTCACCCGTCGCGATCCCGCCCGAGACGACGACCGGAAGGCCGGTCTGCGCAAGGATCTGCTCGGCCAGCCCAAAGGCCGGGTGCCGCCCGTGAACATGGCCGCCCGCCTCGAAACCCTGCGCGATGATCACATCCGCCCCGGCCTCTTCGGCGATCCGCGCGGCCTCGACCGTGCCGACTTGGTGCAACACAACGCAACCCGCGCGTTTTACGCGGGCCACAACGTCCGGCATCACGTCCCAGAAGAAGCTGAAGGCAGGCACGCCAAGATCGAGGCAGCAGGCGATCTGCGCGTCAAGCAACCCCGGCTCGGTCGCCGCCGGGATCAGGTTGACGGCAAAGGGCCGGTCGGTCGCGTCCCGCAGTGCGGTAACCTCTGCGGCGATCAGGGCCGGGTCTTCGCGCACCATGCCCAGCATCCCGTAACCGCCCGCATTGGCCACGGCGGCGGCCAGTTCCCAACGGGAAACGCCGCCCATCCCCGCCAGCAGCACGGGCGCCTCACACCCGAGCAGGTCGCAAAGCGGTGTGTGCAGCGGGGTCTTTCGCAGATCCGTCATGTCTGCCCCTCCCGTTCCAGCCATTGGCGCAGGTAATCCCGCAGCACGATGGCGTTGTTGTGTTCTTCGTCCTTCGAGGCATAGAGCAGCGTGACGACATCGCCCCGCGCGTATCCGGCAAGCTCGCGCAGCAAATCCTCGTGCGCCGCAAGTTCCGCCCGGTAGCGCGTGCTGAATTCCTGCCAATGATCGGGATTGGCATGAAACCAGTGCCGCAATGCATCGCTTGGTGCGATGTCTATGTACCAGTCGAACAGCCGGGCGCGGTCCTTCGCCACGCCGCGCGGCCAAAGACGGTCGACCAGTATGCGCTTGCCGTCCGAGACCCGTGCCGCGCGATAGATCCGCTTGATGCGGATGCGCGCGCCGGGGAGTTCGGGAACAGATGGTCGTGCCGGCATCAATTGTCCCGTTTGCCTGGGAAGGTCTCCTCATGCCGCGCCGCCTTTAAGCAGCCTTTGATGCAGGACGTGAATTGGGCCGCCCTGCGCGACCCCGACACATTTGTTGCCCTATATAAATCAGGTGCGGATGCGTCGCCACGATAGGTCATGTCTTTTCTCCGTCTGTTATCCGCGCCCGCGGCTGGATCAGTTCACAATCAAGCCGGTCGGCCAGCCCGTCCAAATTCCGCGGGCAAGCCCGGATGCGCAAATCACAAGCGATCTGACGGCTCATCGCACTGATCCGGCAAAACAAGTTTTGCCCATGCGCCGGGATCGTGAAAGCGAATTTTTTTCGTTAATGAAATCGGTTTTTGTCATGTTAAATTTTCATGCCCCGATAGACAGGTACGCCTGTCTATCGCCAACCTGCGCCTTGCTAAGGCATGGCAACCTTTGCCACCGGCGCAAAGCGCGCCGTATCAGTGGCCTGTAGCGCTCACCTGCCCGCCATGTCCTGAAGATTGGCGATCATCGGGTCCAGCAATGCGTGATTGCGGTCCTCACGCACCAGTATCCACGCTGGAAGTTCGAAGGTTGGGGCGTTCTCGACCAGGTTGAGGCTCCCGTCGCAAAGGTGCCGTTCGATCAGCCGCCGGGGAAAATACCCGCATCCCGAGCGGCGCCTTAGGACCTCCATGCCCAGCCAGCCGATGTTAACGGTGGTTGCTGGCCCGGGAAGTTCGGCAAAGCTGGCGGCAAGCTGGGCATCGAATTCCGGGCCCCAATCCACATGCACGTATTGCTCTGGTTTCAAGACACCTTCGGGGTCGGATGTCACCATGACCAATTGTTCCGTCATGAAACGCAGGAGTTCCAGGTTGGGCCGGTGTTGCGGTGTGTACATGATCCCGAATTCCAGCCGCCCGTCCACCAGCCCCTGCATGATCTCCGGCTCGAAGGCGCTTTCGGCCCTGAAAGAAACATCCTGATGCTCGCACTGGATTTGGCTGAACCAATCCAGCATAAGACCATCCCACAGGCCGATCCGGGCCCCGATATTGACCCGTGCTCGGAAATGCTTGGGCAGGCCGATATCCTGTCGCGCCTGCTCGAATGTGCGCACCATCACACTGGCGTGTTTCAGGAACCGCCCTCCCTCATTGGTCAGGGAGGCCCCGGATTTGTTTCGAACGAAAAGCCGGCATCCAAGCGTGTTCTCAAGGGCGCGGATTCTGGCGCTGACCGTTGATTGAGTTACATGCAATCGCTCTGCGGCCGCGACAAAGCTGCCCGTATCGGCCACGGCAAGGAAGGTTCTGGCGTGCTCGGTATTCATGGCGCCCCGCATTTATCGCAATATTCGATATCAAATGCGAATTATATTCGCTTTTCAATCAACTTAATACCCGAAATACTCAGTCATGTCAGAGGACTGCAATCAGCGGAGAGCACCGGCGAGGGGCTGACCCAATGGACAAGACCTTGCAATCGCGCCGGTGACGCATCTCACGCCTATTTGGGGAGTCATTTCATGCAACAGGACAAAGCTCATCTTACCAGTGGCGAAAAACGCCTAGCATGCGGTGCCGGCTTGACGACACTGGGCACATTGCTTTTGCCCTATGGCGAAACACATGCCAGTACCGGGCTTGCCATTGTTCTTGTTCCCGTTTGTTGGGCCCTGATCGTTACCGGGCTGATGCTGTGGGCACGCGGTGCATTTATTCGAGGCAGCGAAATCACCGAAGAAATGTGATTGGTCGGGCTCAACCACGCTCGTGTTTTGCGCAGCTGCAGCAGGTCGCAAAGCAGGCGCATCAGATATCTCTTAATTTTGACCGCACTGCGGCATCCATGACCATCGGTGGATGGAGGCTCAGGGCCGATGGGATCGATCAGGTGCGGGATTGGCGCTGCGTACGCCACGCCAGCGGAAACGGCTCCAGCACCCGCGTGAGCGTCACGTCCGGCCCCTGCTTCCCATCCAGGATCGCCTCAACGATGTCCGGCGCAAGCAGCGTGAGCCGCAGGACGCGGGTCATGTAGGATGGCGCGATCCCCTCGCGCTCGGCCAGTTCAGCGATGGTGGCAAGCGCCCCCAACCCGTCACAATCCCACCGCTTTCCCGCGCAAGGCATCCAAACAAATGCTATGCACACCAATCTGGATCAGTCCCGGCGCCTCTGGGTCTGCTAAGCATTGGCGATAACGGTACCAGATTCCGCCGTCGGTCGTTTGTTGCGAGTGATGGCGAGGCGCCTCTGTTCGGCAGCCGGACTCTGCTTCGGCCCGGCGGGACGCTTCGCCATTTCGGGTAGGCAGACACCGCCGTCGAGGCTCAGAACTCAGGGGTAAAAAAATATGGACAACGATCCATCACAGCCAACGCCGACCAGCACACACACAACGATAAATCACACAGACGCCAAGCCCTCGGGTGGCAGCAATGTCATTTGGTTCCTGCTAGGCGGCATTGTGATTGTGATTGCAATAGCCGCGTATTTTGTTTTGGGACAAGGCGCGATGCCCACATTGGGATCATCAGCACCAACGGGTGGCAATGTGTCGGTCGATGTCGAATCCACCAGCAATCCTCCTCCTGACGCAGCACTTGAGGAAGCAGCACCTGCCGAAACTACTCCGCCAGCTGATTGAAACCATACTCCCAGAACGAAATTGATCGGTGCCCGTTGGCGTTGCCGAGGTTAGTCCTCTTCACCGCCGTGCGTGGTCGTTGTCCAATGCCGCGCTGCGATAGCCAATCAGTTGGAAGGGGCTCCAGCATCCGCGCCAGCGTGACTTCTGGCCCCTGCTTCCCGTCGAGGATCGCCTCGACGATGTCGGGTGCGAGCAGCGTGAGCCGCAGGACGCGCGTCATGTAAGACGGTGCTATTCCCTCGCGCTCAGCCAGTTCGGCGATGGTGGCGAACTCGCCCGACTCCAGCATGCGCTTCCAGCGAAAGGAGCGGGCCAGCGCCTTGACCAGCGTGCTGTCCGTCTTGCGTTGGCAGGATGCCCCATCCGGCAGCTGCATCTCCTTGCGGCCACCCCGTTTAACGAGGCGGAACGGGACGTGCACTGTCACCGTTTCCGGCACTGGCTTCGCGCGGGTCATGCCGCCGTACCTAGATCAGCCATCATTTCGCGCGCCAGCCCGGTCAGACCGTCCATGCGAAGGCGAACATTCAGCCCATCCGTGCCGATGTCCACGCGCTCGACCAAGAGTGCTGCGATGCGGGCCTGCTCGGCGGGGAAAAGTTCGTCCCACAGTGGGTCGAGCTGCTGTAGCGCCGCGCGGGCGTCGGCCTCGGTAATATCATCTACGTGGGCGCGGGCTGCTTTCCAGGTCCCCGCGACGATCTCGGGTTGGCGGAACACGGCGCGCAGTTGGTCGATGACAGCGGCTTCGATCTCGCCTGCCGGCACACGGCCCACGGGGCATGACCCAGCCCCATGCTTCAGCACCGTCTGGCTGACATAGTAGCGGTAGAGCCTGTCGCCTTTGCGCGTGTGCGTCGGCGAGAACGCGGCGCCGTCGGGTCCGAACAGCAGTCCCTTCAGCAGCGCGGGTGTCTCGGCGCGCGTCCGGGCGGCGCGCTTCCGGGGACTCTCCTGCAGGATGGCATGGACACGATCCCACGTCTCGCGATCAATGATGGCATCGTGCTCGCCGGGATAGCTCTCGCCCTTGTGCACCGCCTCGCCGATATAGGCGCGGTTGTTGAGCATCCGGTAAAGGTACTTCTTGTCGATCCGGTTGCCCCGAGGCGTGCGGATGCCGCGTTTCGCGACCTCCCGCGCCAGTTCCGTGCCCGACCCGATCTCGAGGAATCGCGCGAAAATCCAGCGGACATGCTCGGCGCGCTTGTCGTCGACGACGAGCTTCCGGTTCTCGACGCGGTAGCCGTAGGGCGGGACGCCGCCCATCCACATGCCCTTCCTGCGGCTCGCGGCGACCTTGTCGCGGATGCGCTCGGCCGTCACCTCGCGCTCGAACTGGGCGAAGGACAGCAGGATGTTCAGCGTCAGCCGCCCCATCGATGTGGTGGTGTTGAAGCTCTGGGTGACCGAGACGAACGTCACGCCGTTGCGGTCGAAAACCTCGACCAGCTTGGCGAAGTCGGCGAGCGAGCGGCTGAGGCGGTCGATCTTGTAGACCACCACCACGTCCACCAGCCCGTCCTCGATGTCCTCCAGCAGCCGCTGCAGGCCGGGCCGTTCGAGCGTGCCGCCCGAGATGCCTCCGTCGTCATACTGATCGCGGACCGGCACCCAGCCCTCGGAGCGCTGACTGGCGATGAACGCCTCGCAGGCCTCCCGCTGGGCGTGGAGCGAGTTGAACTCCTGTTCCAGCCCCTCCTCGGATGACTTGCGCGTGTAGATCGCGCAGCGCTGCTTGTGGACAACCCTGTTGACTTTTTCCTCCTTCATGTCCGCGCCCTCCGGTTCTTGAGGCCGAAGAACACCCACCCGTTCCACCGCGTGCCGGTGATCGCGCGGGCGATGGCGGACAGCGACTTGTAGGGCCGCCCCTGCCACTCGAAGCCGTCTCCGGTGACGGTGACGACGTGCTCGACGCCCTGCCATTCGCGCAGCAGCCGCGTCCCGGTGATGGGGCGGTCGCGGTCGGCGCGGATGCCGCGCTTCCTCTTGTCGCCGCCGTCGAGCTCCTCGCCCAGTCGCTCCAACCGCCGGATGGTCTCGGGCGTCAACCCGCCATAGGCCAATTCCTGGATGCGGTAGGCCAGCCGGCTCTCGAGGTAGCGGCGGTTGAACGGCGGTGGCTCGCTGTCGAACAACTCGCGCCACTGCTGCTTCAGTTCCGGCGTCGGCGTGATCTTCAGCGCGGCCAGGCGCGCGGGGATGGGGTCATGGGTCGTCATGCGGTCTCCTTCCGAGTTGAAGTTGCATGACCGCTCTGGTCAGCCGGATTGTGTAGCGGAAAGTCTCCATTTTCTTCAGAAACCTGACTTGCGTTGCGCATATGAAGGCGGACCAGGGCGAGGGCCAGCAGCGAGCACAGTTCGGTGCGGCGCTCGGTAGGCGTCAGCCTGTCCGGTGGGATTGGATTGGGCCTCTTCATCGCGCACGCCCCATGCGCCGGCGATCCTCGAAGGCCCGAACGTCGGCCTCGCGATAGAGGATGACGCCGTTGATCTGCATCCATGCGGGCCCGGATGCCTGCTGCCGCCAACGTTGGAGAGTTCGGCGGCTGACCTGCCAGCGCGTCGCCAGTTGCACCTCGCGCAAACTGCCATCGGGCTCCGGGAGCGGCGCAGAGGGCGTGCAGCCGTCAGGGTTCTTCTCGGACGTGTGATCTGTCATGCCAATGCGTGTCCTGACCTGTCTTCTCGTGGCAGGACCTAGCAGCGGGCGTTGTGGCAGTGGCGGGCAGTGCCACAGGTTTGTTTCCCGTAGATGTCTATCGGCGTTTTCGGCTGTTTCGTGATCTGTACCAGAGGCTTCTGTTCGCGTCCGTGCCCGTACCAAACCCTCTTTTCTTGGCTATTCTAGCCGCGCAGGAAATTGATTTGCCTTCATCGATGACCCTCTGCATCTCTTTCAGGACGTTGTGCCGGACGACAGCTTTCCTATTGGCACGTGCTTTTCCCCCGTCAGACGCAGACCGCTTCGTCTTCTTTCCGCGGGAGACGCTTGGCTTGTGCGCACGGCTTCGGGCTACGGCGTGGGTGTGCCCCAATTTGAAGATCGCCCAATCTCTGTCCTGTCCGTCATGGCTGCGCAGTTCCAGAATGATCTTGTAAAGTTCGGCCCTGAACCAGTCCGGCTCCAGTTCTGTCGCATGTTTCTGAACATACGCCCAACCGGCCCATATGGCCTCTCCCGGTCGCACGTGCTTGCGATAGCTCTCTTTTCCGCCATCGGCCTCCGGCGGCCTTTCGCGCCAAACATCGGCGCTGACGAGCACGGTGGCCCCGGGATGGGGCCAACCCTCGGCGATCAAGTCGGCAGCGAGCCGCTCGGTCGAGGCGTCCAGCCACTCTTCAAAGCTCTGGCTCTGCGTCATTTCGGCAAACGCGACGATCTCCTCGTCTGTGGCCTTTTCGAGGTCGAGCGTCCGACGACGGATGGTGTGCATGTCGTCCTCGACCGACCTGTCGATAATCGCGCCTCGCTCCAATGCTTTCCTGAGGATGTTCCGGGACATCTCCCCTCCAATCTGCTGCGCTGTCGCATGCCTTTCATGAGCTGATTGTCGTCTCGTGGGAGTTTGATCCCCCGACGAGAAACCGCGGACAGATGGCTGCCAGAGGTCGCCCGGCCCGGGACGACCGGCGCGCGATCAAGATTCCTGTGGCACTGCCCGCCACTGCCACACGGAGACCGCGCATGTAGCGGCTCATGACGTCGCATGAGCCGACATATACCGACATTGGGCGAGAACCGGCGCATGATGTCAACGGTTCCGCGCCGGGCGTTTCCGAGCCAAACCGTGAAGGACGGTACTCGGCGCCGACATTCGGCGAGATTGCAGAAAAGCTCCTCGACAACGGCTACGCGCCCCTGCCGATCCGTCCGGGCAGCAAGGCGCCCGCACCATCACGATGGACCAGCGTCGAGATCGACGCGCAACGGGTAGAGGCGTGGGCTCGGTATTACCCCGACCACGGTGTCGGTCTTCGAACCGGTCACCTTGTCGGGATCGACATCGACATCCTCGATGCGGACCTCGCATGGCAGGTGAAGGCGCTCGCCGAACGGCGCCTCGGGGAAACCCTGCTGCGCGTTGGCCGCTGGCCGAAGCAGCTGCTGCTCTACCGGACCGAAACGCCCTTCTCCAAGATCGATCTCAAGCCCCTGGAGGTGCTTGGGAAGGGCCAGCAGTTCGTCGCCTTCGGCCTGCACGAGACAACCCGAAAGTCCTACTACTGGCCCCTTGGCGACACCCCTCTAAACGTGCCGCTCGATCAGCTGCCGCAGCTGGATCATGACGCCATTCAGGCTTTCGTTGCCGAGGCGAAGGCGCTCGTCCCGGAAATGGGCGAAAGCGCGGGAAGCATTCGTCGGCGCTCCGGAGACGGGGGAGGGCGAAAGGCGCCGACGCGCGATGAGACCGACCGAGTTGTCGATGGCCGGGACAACTGGCTCTCCATGATCGCGTTTCACGCGGTGCATGACGCGATTGACCGGGGCTATGCGCTCGATCCCCACGCCCTTGCCGATCTTGTCTGGACGGATTTTACGAGCAGCACGGATCTGCAGCGCCCGCGGCAGGATGGCACGCGCGTTTACACGCCGGAAGATGCCCTGAGGAAGGTGCGCGACAAGCTTCGGCTCCACCGCGAAGGTCGACTGCCCCAGCGTCAGCGCTGCGACATCGAGGCAAGCTATACCGCGCCCCAGATGACGGTCGATCAGGCGCGGGCGCGACTTGACGAGACCTTGCAGCACGCCTGCGATCGTATTCTCGCCTGGCATGGCGGAGAATGGGAGGCGGCTCTGCCCTGCATCGGCATCCGCGCCACGGTCGGCCTCGGCAAGAGCAGCGCCAGCCGCAAGCACCTGAGCGCGCTGCAGGCCAAGCTGCGGGAGATGGATGCCCCGCACCGCATCCTGGTCTTCACGCCCTCGCACGCCCTGGCAGAGGAAACGGCGCTCGCCTGGGTCGAACTCGGATCACGGCCGGCCGTCTTGCGGGGCTACGAGCGTGCACATCCCCTGGACGGAGCGCCGATGTGCCGTGACCACGAGGTGGTGAAGGCCGCCATCGCTGCCGGCCTGGACCCCCAAAGCACTGTCTGTGTCAGCACGGACGGCTCCCGCTGCCCGTTCTTCGAGGGCTGTCTCAAGCAGATGAACCGCAACGACGTGCGAGCCGCCGATATCGTGATCGCCCCTTACGACGCGCTCTTCACCGGGTTCGCTGTAGATCCGGACACCATCGGCGTCCTCGTCATCGATGAGGGGTGCTGGGCCCGCGCGGTCAGGCGGACGACAGGCCTCATTGTCGAGGGGCTGACGACGGAACTGACGGGCGACCTCGGTACTGGCATATATCGCAACCGGGCGGCCGGCCAGATCGCGGACCGGCTTGCGTTGCGACAAAAGTTGCAGGCAGCGCTCGACGCTAACGGCACTGGCAATGTCGCCAAGCAAGCATTGCAGCAGGCCGGGCTGACGGAGGAGGACTGCGCGGCGGCGATCCGTCTGGAGCGGCAGCTTCTCGAAGATCCCGGTCTCGCGCCGGGGCTGTCGGTCCAGGCCCGTGCACAAGCGTTCAGATCGGCGCGGGCGAACGAGCGCACCCTCAAGCTGGTCGCACTGTGGGAGGCCGTCCGGGCGATTCTTGCCGGTACACAAGATGTAGACGGACGGCTCCGGGTCGGAGATCACGATACCGCATCCGGAACCCGGCCCGTGACCGTGTTGAACGCGGCCGAACTGCACCTCAACTTCCGCGGCAAGCCGATCCTGCATCTCGATGCGACCCTGCGCCCGGAGATCGCAGGTCGCCTTCTGCCGGGGCTGGCAACCGAGAGCATCGACGCCGCGGCGCCGCACATGCAGGTGCATCTGGTTCATGGGCGGTTTGGAAAGACCGCGATCGTGCCCGGCGAGCGCGCCAGCGTGGACGAGAACCGCCGACGTTCGCACAATCTCATCGATTGCGTCGATCATGTTCGTTGGCATGCCCGACGGCTTGCGCCCGGACGGATTCTGGTGGTGACCTACAAGGATGTGGAAGCCGCTTTCGCGGATATCCCGAATGTCGAGACGGGGCATTTCAACGCCATAGCGGGGCTGGACAGCTTCGGCGATGTCGCAGCGCTCTTCGTTATCGGACGGCCCTTGCCGCCGGATACGGGCTTGCGCGATCCTTGCGCGGCTCTGCTGCGCCATGGCATCGAAGGAGGCTATGCGCGCAATTGGTCCGCCGTGCGGATGCGCGACGGCTCGAGCCGCGCCGTACGCGTGACACGTCACGGGGATGAGCAGGCCGAGCTGTTTCGCGCGGCGATCTGCGACGATGAACTCGTACAGGCCATCGGCCGGGGCCGCGGCGTCAACCGCACGGCCGCAAACCCGCTCGCGGTTCACATTCTCGCAGATGTTGCTCTGCCGCTGGTACATGACACGGTCACCGCCTGGGAGACGATTCAACCGGATGTCGTGCAGCGGATGTTCCTGGGCGGCGTGGCCGTCAGTAGTCCCGCTGATGCTGCCATGTTGCATCCCGACCTGCTTGTGACTGCAGAGGCAGCCAGAAAGCATTTCGACCGGATCGGATTTAACGGACAAATCCCTAATAGTACTTATAGGGGAATGTCCGTTAAATCGGCTGCCTACCGACGTCCCGGGCGCGGCCGCTCCTGGCAGCAGGTTTGGTGGATCGAGGGCAGCTCAGAGGAGGTGCATGGCAGGATCGAGAGCAGGTTGGGCGATCTGGCGGCTTGGAAACCGGGCTCGTGAGCGACCGGACCGCTGGAGCATGTGATTATGTTGGCGAGCAAGGGTGAGCACACGTTCATGCCAGGTGCAGTATATGCCTGCAGGCAGCACGAAGCGGTCATGGCGCGAGACCGCGGGGCTGGTCAGAGCGGACCCTCGCAGTGCGTTTGTCGAGTGACCGATGTGCGGGCCAAAGCAGCTTTTGATATCTTCGGCCCCAAGGGCACAGGATGGCCTGCGCCAGCCATTTGCCTATTCATGCGGGACGGCAGCTTCGGACCAGAAGCCCTCAAAAGCGACTCATTCTACAATTTCACCGGGCTTTTTATCGCTTGAGCGGCTTTCGTATAGCCGCCCGATGCACCATCGACAAAATGCACGTGATTGTCTGCCAAGACGCTCGGAACGATACAGGTCATCATCGCCTCCGATTGAGCGTGTATCCCGAAGCGAATTATTCCGGCCTCAGAACCCTCTGCCAGCAATGACCGCAGTCTTTTCTCAGTTGCCGGGTCACAATCAAGGGTCATTTTCAGACCGTCTTCAAATTTGCGGAAGTCGGCGTTATTGCCCACGATGCGGCGATACCGGCGCGCGTCAAAGCCACCTATGACCAATCCCGTTTTGATGAGCGCCCACGCCACGAAGCTTTCGAGCAGGGCCTTTCGGCGGGCCGCTCTCAGTGTGCCGCTACCCCGCCGCGCATGAGCCTCCAGCGCAGCGCCAATAGGAGGCCAGCGAACGCCGGGCCCATTTTCATCGACCGGGTGCCCTTCACCCATGAGATCGCGTGCGAGGCTCAGAACACGTCTAGCAAAACCGGAAAACACATCCGCCGAAATGCCGTCGCATGGCAGAATGATGACTGATAGGATCGTGCCGTTCCGGCTTGGCAAGTGGCTCCACCTGCATGACAGACCAGTCAGGTCGGGTTTAGTCCCCGCCGGTGCTTCCGGTACATGATTGGCACCCGCTTTCATCTGTGCTTCTGCCCAGGTTAGACCACCGCCCGAGAACATCGAGTAATCCACGCCGTCTGACACTTGGAACCTTGCGACCATTACGTCAAACCCCGCAGCACGCACGTCCGAGACGCGCACCATCCCAATGCGCAAGCCCATGTCGAACTCTTCACGTGCCCAGAGTTTAACCGCTGCCAATGCCTGAACGGCATCCTCTTTCCATGCGTCAGGCACCGCAAATCCGGCACCGTCTCCGCCAAATATGTAGGGAAAGGACGCGCCGTCATGCGCGTTGACCTGTGCTGATATCACCGCCGCAGCAACCATGTTGACGGTCTTGTAGCGACCATTGGCAATCGCCTCGGTCGATCCAATGATGTCAGACGTCCCGACCCACCAATGGTCGGGCAGCGGCGTATAGGCGCTTGCGTTCGACAAGACGGCAAAGTCTGTTTGTGTTGGAAGCGCGCTGAAGAAGGAAGGGCCGGAACTGTCATTGTGCATGCAGGCAGAACAACACGTTTTCACGCAACCACAAAGCCAATTGCGCAGCACGAAAAAGGGCCATCAGGCCGAGCAACGCAGAAACGGATTTTCGTTGGTATCACACCGCCTCATCACGGTGGAGAATCTGTATCAAGACGCCCATCCCCGATTTATGTGCAATATTCCAGGGAACACGGCCTGTCCGAGCGTCTGCACATCCGAATGCGCTTTCACACGTTCGCTTGGCGCTCTCCCCCGGCTTTCGCCGCACGCTACACGAAAGGCTGCTGGCGGGACATGGGTCAAATTTTGCAAACTCCGCTCCCTGCGCATCCCAATCGTTCGTTCTTGGCGTGGCAAGAGTCTGCTCGGCCTTCGCCCTTCGCCGTTGGCTCCCGAGCACCGAACGCCAAGTTTGCTATTTAACCCGGACATTTCGGCTCGCCTCGGCATGAGTCGACATGATCGGGTCACGGCAGGAGGCGGCGAGTTACACCACTGACATCTATTCATTACAGGCGCTCCTCCAGCCGCCACTCCGGCGCCTGTGTTCGTTGGAATGCGCATGTCGATCCGCAGAGTGATGTCGGTTCCTGTCGGTGCGTTTCAATTGATGTCATGATTACAATGCGATAGCGCCCATGATATATTACCGGTGAGGCAGGCAGAGACGAGCGGACAATTCCGGGGCGGGGTCATGGCGAAGCAGGCAGCAGCGGATTTCGAGGTGGAGACGCAGCCCGGCGCGCGCGCCATCGAGCAGCGGTCGCTGGCCGATCTCATCCCCTACGCCAACAACGCGCGCACCCATTCCGAGGCGCAGGTGGCGCAGATTGCGGGCTCGATCCGCGAGTTCGGGTTCAACAACCCGGTGCTGGTCGATGGCGCGAACGGCATCATCGCCGGGCACGGGCGCGTGCTGGCGGCGCGGCAACTGGGGCTGCGCGCGGTGCCGGTGATCGAGCTGGGGCACCTGAGCGAGGCGCAGAAGCGCGCCTACATTCTCGCCGACAACCGCCTGGCCGAGCAGGCGGGCTGGGACAGGGAGTTGCTGTCGCTGGAACTGGGCGAGCTGTCGGAGCTCGGGGTGGACCTGGAGGGGCTGGGCTTCGCGGCCGGGGAGCTCGACGAGCTGCTGGCGCTCGGCGCAGCCGACCCGCGGGAGGAGGAAACCCCTGAGCCGCCCACGCAGCCGGTCTCACGCCCGGGCGATCTGTGGTGCCTCGGCCCCCACCGGCTCTTGTGCGGCGACGCGACGTCGGAGGCCGACGTGGCCCGGCTGCTGGGGGATGTGCGCCCGCACCTGATGGTGACGGACCCGCCCTATGGCGTGGGTTACGATCCGGACTGGCGCAACCGGGCCGGGGCGTCGGAGACGAAGCGCACCGGAAAGGTCCTCAACGACGACCGTGCGGACTGGCGCGCCGCCTGGGCACTCTTCCCGGGGGACGTGGCCTATGTCTGGCATGGAGCGCTGCATGCGACGACCGTGGCCGAGAGCCTTGCCGCCTGCGGGTTCGACATCCGCAGCCAGATCATCTGGGCCAAGGACCGGCATGTGCTCTCGCGCGGGCATTACCACTGGCAGCATGAACCGGCTTGGTACGCCGTGCGCGGCAAGGGCCACTGGTCGGGGGATCGCCGGCAATCGACGCTGTGGTCGATCCCCAGCCGCGACCAGGATGCCGAGACGGTCCATGGCACGCAGAAGCCGGTGGAATGCATGCGGCGCCCGATCCTGAACAACTCCAGCGCGGGGCAGGCGGTCTACGAGCCCTTCTCGGGATCGGGCACCACGCTGATTGCCGCCGAGAGCACGCAGCGGGCCTGTCACGCCATGGAGCTCGATCCGGCTTACGTGGATGTGGCCGTGCGGCGCTGGGAGGTGTTCACCGGGCAGAGCGCCACCCTCGACGGAGATGGACGTAGCCTCGACGAGATCGCGGCGGAGCGGCTGGAGCGCGCGGCATGAGGGGGGGCGAATGACATCAGCCCTGGAAGCCCTCGCCAACCTCGTCGTTGGCTGGATCGTGGCGCTCGCCACGCAGCTTCTTGTCTTTCCCGCCATGGGCCTTTCGGTCACCGTTGCACAGCACCTCGGGATCGGTGCGGCCTTCACGATCGTGTCGTTCCTCAGAAGCTATTGCCTGCGGCGTCTCTTCGAGCGGTTGGCGCGTCGGGGCACACCCCCGGGGGGAGGGTCAATCTCCGGAGGCCTTGCCACGGGACCGGCGGGGGCAGGCATTTTCCTTCATGGCCAGAATTCGGACCGGGGGTCGGAAAGGGTAAAGGGGAGGTGAGGCATGCGCGGACGCAAACCGAAGCCGACGAAGCTGAAACTCCTGTCTGGGACGGCCCGCAAACACCGCCTCAACGAACATGAGCCGACGCCGGACCTCGCGCAGCCCGAGCCGCCCGAACATCTGACCGGGGCGGCGCGGCTGGAGTGGGAGCGGGTGATCAGAGAAACAGTGCAACTTGGCATCATGAGCAACCTGGATCGTGCCCCGCTGGCTGCCTATTGCCAGGCCTATGGCCGGTGGGTCGCCGCGGAGGCGGCGCTCGCGCGCATGGCGGAGAAGGATGCCGTGACCGAGGGGCTCATCATCCGCACCAAGGCCGGCAACGTGATCCACAACCCGCTGGTCGGTGCGGCGAACAAGGCGATGGCGGACATGGTGCGCTACGCGGCCGAGTTCGGCTTCACCCCGTCGTCGCGCTCGCAGGTCTCCGCTGTCGACGCGCCCGACGAAGACAATCCTTTCCTTCTGCTGGACAGGGCATAGGAGGTCACGATGCGCGGCCGCAAGCCTACACCGAAGGCCGGAACGCTGGCCAACACGCCGATGGGCGCACTGCCACGGTGCCCGGCGCATCTCAGTGACGCAGCCCGCAAGGAGTGGCGGCGGCTGGCCACGCCTCTCCACGAGGCCGGTATCCTCACGCTGGCGGATCGCGCGGCGCTCGCGGCCTATTGCCAGGCCTATGCCCGCTGGGTGGAGGCCGAGGAGAAACTGGCGGAGACGCCCACGCTCCTCAAGACGCCCAACGGCCACGTCCAGCAATCGCCCTGGCTGTCGGTGGCCAACAAGCAGCTGGAGCTGATGGGGCGCTACATGTCGGAACTCGGGCTCACACCATCCGCGCGCACGCGGCTTGGTCTCGAGGGGGCAGGCGCCGAGGCCGATCAGGTCACGAAGATCGAGTTTGTCACGGTGTTCCGGGATGACGACGGCAACCTGGTGCAGCGGCCGGTCAACATGCTGGGCAGCGCGGGGCGCAAGGAGAGAACGGATTGCGACGCTGCCCGACCCGAGGTGATGGCTGCGGATGAGTGAAAGTTCTGGCTTGTCGGAGCGGCAAGCGGCTTCACCGATGCGATTGTCTCTCGACACCGCGAGTGTAACCTGTCATGTGTCCGTCGCTACGTTACCGCTATCGATCCCCTGCTTTTCCCCAAACGGACTTCAGCGAACTCGATTTTGGCCAACCGCGCCACGCTGTTGCACTTCCGCGAACAGGTTGAAAGATACAGGAGATATCACGATGGCCAATGGCACCGTGAAATGGTTCAACGCTACAAAAGGCTTCGGCTTCATCGCCCCGGAATCCGGCGGCAAGGACGTTTTTGTCCACATTTCTGCCGTCGAGCGCGCAGGTCTGACTTCTCTGAAGGATGATCAGGCCGTTACCTTCGACGTCGAGGCCGGTCGTGATGGCCGGGAATCCGCGGGCAACCTTCAGCTCGCCTGAACGGTACATCCGGATTTGGATCTGGGCGCCCTCGGGCGCCCTTTTTCGTTATAGGCACGTCGGAGCGTGGAATTGGTTTGCGCGCTCGATAACCTGGTTGTTCACTTGGCAATCACGCTTTTTCGACCGATTCTCGTCTCAGAAGCCTGTTTAAGCACGGCATTCCTGCTGTTCTGACTACACTCCTATGCGCTTCAGAGCGATGTACACATCTGCGCAACCAACGTTACGCAGGTTTGTACATGGTCAGGGATGCTGCCCTATCGCCGAAACTGGTGGCCTACGAGCGGGTCTCGACGGCGCGGCAGGGGCGCTCGGGGCTCGGCCTCGAGGCGCAGCGAAAGGCCATCGACGCGTTCGCCGCCGCGAAGGAGGCCCGGGTGCTTGGCCGCTTCACGGAAGTGGAAAGCGGGCGCAAGAATGACCGTCCGGAACTTGAGAAGGCCCTCGATCTCGCGCGGCTCACAGGTGCGACGCTAATCATCGCCAAGCTGGACCGGCTTTCACGAAACGCGGCCTTCCTGCTGACGCTTCAAGCGAGCGGCGTGCGCTTCGTGGCCTGCGATATGCCGGAGGCCAACGACCTGACCGTGGGTATCATGGCGCTGGTGGCGCAGCAGGAGCGAGAGGCGATCTCCCGGCGGACAAAAGAAGCGCTCGCTGCGGCAAAGGCGCGTGGGGTGAAGCTCGGAAATCCCAATGGCGCCGCGGCGCTCCGGCGGGCCGGCGAAAGCGGTGTCGCGCTTCGGCAAGCGGTGACCTCCAACGCTGACGTCTTCGCGCAATCGCTTGTGCCGGTGTTGGCAACCATCCGGAGCGAGGGGCACATGACTCTCCGCGCGATCGCTGAGCAACTTAATATACGCGGCATCCGGACACGGCGTGGCGGGCGGTGGCACGTGTCGAACGTGCGAAACCTGCTTGTGCGACTTGGTTGGATCAAGAGGGTCTGACGTACACGGACGGATGCACGAGACGGCCGCACATCGGCCTCGTGATCGGGACGCTATTGTTGAGCGGCTGCGCGGGGGGCGGTTTTGATCTGGGTAGGCACGTGCCGTGTCCGCCGGTCGTCGAGTACAGCCGGGAGGTCCAGGCGCGGGTGTCCGAGGAGCTGGCCCTGTTGCCGGAGAAATCGGTGATCGCAGAGATGCTGGCCGACTACGCCGTGATGCGGGAGCAGGTGCGGGTGTGCGCAGGCTGAGCAATTTCCGGTCAAGAAGTTCTTTGAGAAGAACGGAATTTGAGAGTTTCGCCCGGACAATCGTAACAACTATAGAGATTATGACCAAATGGGACCAGTTGCCTTCCCGCCAAGACCGCGGCTATTGTCGTGGATGCCAGCGTTAAAGAGAAACATTCCGATAAGGATCTTAGTTTTGGGCGTTGATCTTAGTTTATCACTGGGTGTGCACCAGTTTTCCTAGGCGTATGTCCGTTGCGGATTGTATTGTCTGATTCCAAGTCCGCAGACGACTGCAAGCCGCCTGCCTGTATGAGCCGATTGTGTTGAAAAACTCTGCAATCTGAAATTCGCCTCAAAATTTTGGAACAGCGTTCCCTCATGTTACCCTTGGGCAGACTGTGTTTGCGCGACGGAGTTTTCGCGGGAGGATGTTCTGCAGATTTGCTGCTTCTTCGCAGCACACCGACTTTTTCAACACAATAAGCCCATTCCTCGGACATCGCCCTCGGCTACCGGCGTTCGAGTTAAAGTCATCGCACCCACTCTAGTCATCGTTGTCGTTCCGCCGGCAGGACATCAGCGGATCAGGTCGCTGCGTCGCGCTTAGGCAAGTCTTGCAGATATCTTGCAACCTCGTCTGTGGGGATCACGTCGGCATATTTGCAGTTCAGGTCGAACAGGTTGACGGCGTGGCTCGCCTCGAAGCGATCAAAAGCGGTCTCTTCGGGGATCACAACCTTGAAATTTAACGAGTAGGCATCGACTGTCGTCGCACGCAGGCAGCCCGAAGTGGTGCAGCCGGTCATGATCAGCGTATCCACGTCCAAGAAATTGAGATGACTCATAAAAATCGTGCCGAAGAATGCCGAAGGCTTGCGTTTGCCGATTAAGATATCCTGAGGCTGTGGGGCCAGCGGCGCGACCGTCTGGGTCGCGTGGGAGCCTTCGGTCGAGGTCTTTTCGGTACCGCGGTGGCTCTTGCCGACTTGAACGCCGCTGTCGATCATGTCGGCGCGGCGTTCGGAGACCGTGTAGAATACCGGCAGGTTCTTTTCGCGGGCGATCTTGAGAAGGCGCTCTATATGGGGCACGGCTTTCCAGCCGGCCTCACCGCAATGTGTGCGATACTTGAGAACACCCTCTTCCTGCGCCTCGCCGGGTTCGTCTCCAGTGAAGTTGTACTGGACATCGATGATGAACAGGGCCGGGCGCGTGCCGAAGCCGCCGCGTTTGCCGTAACCCGCCAGTTGGAAGATCCGCTTGTCTTTCTCGGTCAGGAACTTGTCCCAGATGCGCTCGCTCATGTGTCTCTCTTCTTTCGCTAGTGAATCAATGGGCCCGGAAAAGGTATTTGCCGCGTGGCGCCGCGTCGGTAGCTTCGGCAAGCCGGCCGTTTTCGGACAGCAGCATGCCGCGCAGGATTGTATGGGTGACCGCGCCGCGCAGTTCCATGCCTTCATAGGGTGAGTAATCGGAATGCGAGGGGTAGTCGGAATGGCGCACGACCTTGGTGGCGTCCGGGTCGACCACTGCAAAGTCGGCATCATAGCCCGGCGCGATCCGCCCCTTACCCGCAAGGTTGTAGAGAGCCGCGACATTGCGGCTGGTGGTGGCGGCAAGGGTCTCGATCGGAATTTCGCGCCGGTGGTAGCCCTCGGAGACAAGGATCGGCCAGAGCTGCGCGATACCGGGAAACCCGGCTGATGCGCTCCAGAGGTCCGGCCCCTTGGTGGCGCGCTTGCGCGCCACGTGGTCCGAACCGATGGTCTGGATCGCACCGTCGCGCACGCCTTCCCAAAGCCCGTCCACATCGGCTTGGCTGCGCAGTGGCGGATTGACCTTGCCCAAGTCGCCAATGCCGCTGTCGCGGGACAGGCTGAGATAATGGATGCAAGTCTCGACATTGATGGCTGGGCGAGCGGCATGACGCATCCGGCGCACCAGATCGAGGCTTTCGACCGCCGACATATGCACGATATTGACGGGGCAACCCGCCTTTTCGCCGAAATAGGCGACGCGAAAGACATTCTCGGTTTCAAGGAAGCTGGGACTTTGGTCGTCCCATGCGCCCAGGCCCGAGCGGCCCGCCGCCTTGATCGGATCGCGGAAGAACGGGATGACCTCGGTGTTCTCGCAATGGACCCCGACCACCCCGCCCGGCACTCGCGCGGCGGCGGCAAGGGCAGAGAACAAGAGCGCGTCATCGACTTCGGTGAAACCCTTGGCGGCTCCATTCGCGCCCTTGTACATAAGGTAGACCTTGAGCGAGGTCACACCGAACTTCGCGGCAAGCGCCGGAAATGCGTCGACATGGCTGCGCGAGGTGACGCCGAAGTGAAAGCCAAAATCGATCACCGAGCGGGCCTCGCCCTCGCGCTGCCAATCCGGCGTCGATTCAGCCAGATTCTCGGAGCGCCAGAAGGTCATCAATCCGGTCACCCCCTGCAGGGCGGCGGTGCGGCTTTCGGTGGTCCAGTCCTGTTCCTTGGCGCCGAAACCGACATGTGTGTGAGGATCGATCGCGCCTGGAAGAATCCAGCGATCGGTGCAGTCGATCACCTGACGAGCGCTGGCGGATTCATCGGGTGCGAGGATCGCGGCGATCCGGCCGTCCTTGACCGCGACCGAGCCACGCGCCACGCCGTCGCCCGGAAAGACGATCTCGCCGTTTTTGAGGACCAGGTCGAAGGTCATCTCTGCCACTCCTTTCCCAATGCGATCAGTCGTTCCGCGGTGTCGTTCCAAACCTGCTGGCGCCGGATCTTGCCTGCGGTGAGGTCAAACAGGTCGACGAAGCGGATTCCCTCGAAGGCTTCGCCGTCGCGCCATTCGCCGTGCAGCGTGCCCTGCACCATCACTCGTGTCGTCTCGCCTTTCTGCCAGGCGTTGGTTTCGGTGATGGTCTTGCCCACGCAACTGTAGCGGCCGGCGGAATTGCTGCGAATCTCATCGAGGCCGGAGAACCGGCGATCACCGGGAAACACGAGCTCGAGCCCGGTTTGCGTGACAAAGCCCTGCGCGGTTGCGAGGTCGCGGTTCTCCATCGCCTTCAGATAGGCGATCACCAGTTCGACGGCGTCATCGAGCGTATTCATGCAGTGTCATCCCGTTCATGGTCCGGTACGGCCAGCGCCGTTTTCAGGATCTCGGCGAAGATCCCGCCCTCGCGAAGCAGCTTGCCTTCATGCGTCCCGGTGACGTCAAGGGCCATCGTGAAGTCGCGGGGTTCGGAGCCTTGCGCGGTCGCCCTGACACGCACCGGCGCGCCAGTTTCGAGCGCGTCATGCAGGCCCGACAGATGAAATCCCTCGAACCCCGTCAAGCCGAGGCTTTCGACGCTCTCGCCCGGTGAAAAGACCAGCGGGACGATCCCCATGCCGATCAGATTCGCGCGGTGGATACGCTCGAAGCTTTCGGCGAGCACGGCGGCCACGCCCAACAGTTTTGGCCCTTTGGCGGCCCAGTCCCGGCTGGACCCCATGCCGTAATCCTTGCCCGCCAACACGATGGCCGGGAAATCCTGTGCACGCAATTGCTGAGCGGCGTCATAGATCGTCATCACCTCACCATCGGGGTCGAGCCGGGTGAAGCCGCCTTGGATCCCGCCTGCAAGGCGGTTCTTCATGCGCTGGTTGGCGAACGTGACGCGCGCCATGAATTCGTGATTGCCGCGCCGTTGCGTGACCGCGTTGAAATCACGCGGCGCGACGCCCTGATCTATTAGATATTGGCCGGCCTGGCTTTCGGCCAGGATTTCGCCCGAAGGGGTCACGAAATCGGTGGTCAGGGAATCCCCGGCGACGACCAATGCGCGCGCCTGTTCAAGCCGGTCGGGCAACGCCTGACCGCCGAGTTCGATAAAGGGCGGGCGCTTGATGTAGCTAGAATCGGGGTTCCAGTCGAAGACCGGGCCACGCGGGCTTTCCAGATCGTTCCAGAGCTGTGCGCCATCGAACAACGTGGCATAGCTGCCGCGGAACCGCTCGGGCTGCTGGCTGTCTTTTTCCAACGCGGCGATTTCGTCGCGATCGGGCCAGATATCCGACAGCATCACTCCGACGCCTTGTGCGTCGCGGCCCAGGGGCTCGTTGGCGAAGTCGATATCGACCCGCCCCGCCAGGGCGAAGGCCACCACCAACGGGGGCGAGGCGAGATAGGCGGCGCGAACCGATTTGTGGATGCGGCCCTCGAAGTTCCGGTTGCCCGACAGAACCGCGGCGCAGACCAGATCGTTCTCGGCGATGGCTTCGGAGATGCCGGGCGCAAGGGGGCCGGACTTGCCCGAACAGGTGGTGCAGCCGATCCCGACCACGTGGAAGCCAAGCGTCTCGAGCGGTTCCATCAACCCGGCGGCGGCGAGGTAGTCCTCGACCACCCGCGAGCCGGGCGCGAGTGAGGTCTTGACCTGGGGCGGGACGCGGAGCCCCTTGGCGACGGCGTTGCGTGCCAGCAGACCGGCCGCAAGCATCACGGTCGGGTTCGACGTGTTGGTGCAGGAGGTGATCGCGGCAATGGTCAGGCTGCCGTGGCGCAAGGTGACGGGCGTGCCCGCGACATCGATATCAACGCAGGCATCGCGCGCGTCTTCGGACAAACCGAAGCCTTGCGGGCCGACCGGGACGCAAAGCGCATCGCGGAAAGATTCCGCGATCCGGTCGAGCGGCACGCGGTCTTGAGGGCGCTTGGGACCGGCAACGCTGGGAACGATCGATCCCAGATCGATCTCGACCATTTCGGTGACCTCTGGCAGAGGATCGCCGGGGTCGGCCCACATGCCGCTGGCGCGGGCGTAGGATTCGACAAGGGACACCTGATCGGGATCGCGCCCGGAAACCGCCAGATACTCGATGGTGCGTTCATCAATGGGAAAGAACGCGCAGGTGGCGCCGTATTCGGGCGCCATGTTGGCGATGGTCGCGCGGTCGGGCACCGAGAGGTTAGCTGCACCGGGGCCGCAGAACTCGACGAAGGCCCCGATCACGCCGACCTGACGAAGGCGCTCGGTCACGGTCAGGACCAGATCTGTCGTGGTACTTCCTGCCGGGAGGTCGCCATTAAGCTGGACGCCTACGACACGGGGAATGCGCACCTGATAGGGAAGCCCCAAGGCCGCGGCCTCGCCGTCGATCCCGCCGACGCCCCAAGCCAGCATGCCGATACCGCCGACCATCGTCGTATGACTGTCGCATCCCAGAACGAATTCCGTTGCGATGATGCGTCCCTCTTGCACCTCGCGCGGGGCGGCCACCTGTGCAATGCTCTCCAGATGAACCTGATGGATGATGCCCGAACCGGGCGGAACGACCCGGAGACGATCAAAGGCCTGTTCGGCCCATTTGAAAAAGGCGTAGCGTTCGGCATTGCGGCGGTATTCCTCGGCGATGTTGCGGTTTCGGGCATTGGGATGGCCCGCCACGTCGACGATCAGCGAGTGATCGACCACAAGCGTCACCGGCACGGCGGGTTCCACCGCACGCGGATCGCGGCCATGCCCTACGAGCGCGTCGCGCGCCGCGGCAAGGTCCATGAGTGCAGGCAGGCCGCTGGAATCGGGCAGCATGACGCGGGCGACCTGCAATGGAACGGCAATTTCGCCCGTGCCGGCGCTCCAGTCACGGATTGCGGCGATCTCTTGCGCCACGTCCACCCCGTCGAGCGCCTGCAAGGCAAGGTTCTCGAGCACCACGCGCAGGGAGCGCGGCAAGGGCCGCGTGCGACCTGCGGTCAGGGCATCGAGGTCGATCGCCCGCGCTGGCGCGGCCCCTTTGACCGGAAAACCGGCAACGGCGATCTCAGCGGAATCTGTCCTGACTACATTCTGCATATCATCTGGATAGGACGCGGCCGGAAAAGTGTCAACACTATCAGCCCAAGAACCCAGAAATTGGCAATAATGTCTTTTACTTTTCGCAGATAACAGATAAGTTCCGCAAAAGTGTTGACAGATTGAGGTAAGGATGTCCGGCCAGCAGCGAACTCGCGTTGACACCGTTTTCGATGGTATTTTCCAGCTTATCCTCAGCGGAGAAATTCCGCTGGGCGGCGTTGTGAACGAGGCCACACTTGCGGAGCGGTTCAAGGTCAGCCGCGGCCCCGTGCGCGAGGCGGTCAAGGCGCTTCAGGGTCGGGGTCTGATCGTTAAGGAACCCTATTTCAAGGCCCGTGTCGTCGATCTGGACGTGAAGGACATGATCGAGATATTCCAGCTGCGCGAAAGCGTCGAGGGAATGAGCGTCAAGCTGGCGACGCGCGCGATGTCCGATGAATCGATGAACCGGCTGCTGCATGATTTCGAACAGGCGGGCGGCAATGGCCGCGTGCTTGACCTACATGTCAGGATTGCGAAGGAATGCGGCAACCGGCGCATCGAATCCCTGCTATGTGACGAGCTCTATTACCTGTTGCGCCTGTATCGTGCCCGCTCGGGCTCGTCACCGGGGCGACATGACAATGCCTCGGCGGAGCATTGGCAGATCCTGCGCGGCATGAAATCGCGCGATGCCGAACTGGCCGAGTCGCTGATGCGGGCGCATATCGCCCGCGCCACCGAGGCGCTGCAGCGCCTTCTGGACACCAATACCGCCAATGCCAATGCGCCCGCGCAGCCGCGGCGTGAAAGGCGGCGTGAAAGAAAGGGAAGTGAAGCGTGAAACCAACCAAGCGTATGAGGGAGCTTCTGGCGGGCGATGATATCCTCGTTTCGCCCGGCGTCTATGACGGCTACAGCATCCGGCTCGTCGAGAAGATGGGATTCAAGACCGCCTGCACCAGCGGCGCGGGCCTTGCGAATTCCCGCATGGGTTTCGAGGATGTGGGCATCATGAGCATGACGGACAATCTCGAAGCCTGCCGGATGATCGCAGGCTGCGTGTCGATTCCGGTGATGGCCGATGCCGATACCGGCTATGGCAATCCCGCGACGGTCTGGCACGCGACGCAACGCTTCGAGGATACCGGCGTTGCCGGGATCAATATCGAGGATCAGGTCAGCCCCAAGCGGTGTGGGCACATGGCGGGCAAGGATGTGATCGACATGCGCGAGATGGCGCGCAAGATCGAGGCCGCATGCGATGCGCGGCGCGACGATGATTTCGTGATCCTGGCCCGCACCGATGCGATCGCGGTCGAAGGGCTCGAAGGCGCGATCCGGCGCGCCAAGCTCTACGAGAAGGCCGGTGCCGATCTGATCTTCGCCGATGCGATCAAGGGCGAGGATCAGATCAAGGCGTTGGTCGATGCGGTCGATGTTCCGGTGTCGGTGAACATGGGATTCGGGCTACGCTCGCGCCCCACCACGCCGCTGATCCCGATTGCCCGGATGAAGGAGCTCGGCGTGCGCCGCGTCACCCTGCCTCGGATGCTTCCGGCGGCAGCGCTGAAGGCGATGGAAACCGTTCTGGCCGCGCTTCTGGAGGCTATTCCGACCGGCGAGGTCGTGGACCGGCCCGACCTGATGGTCTCGATCGAGGAGATCTGGAACCTGATGGGGCTGCCTGAATTCAACGCGCTGGAAAGCCGTTTCAACGATCTTGAAGGTGTCGTCGAGGCGCCCGAAACTGCGGTTTCCGGCAAAGCGGGATAGCCTGCCAAGCGGCGCGCGCCGCTGCCATGACCCCGCGACGAACATGAAGGGCCGGAGCGACATCTCGCTTCGGCCCTTGCTGTGTCCGGGGGAGTGGAGCGGGACGTCGCGCGCTGGAGCTGCCGGACAGCAAAAAGGGGCGGATAGTGCTATCCGCCCCTTCCATGTCTGCAAGTCGTTCCGGCTGCGACAGGGCAGCCGGCGATGGCCGGATCACTCCATCTTCAAGGTCGGCAGAAGCTCGGCAAAGAAGGCGTTCTCGGTTTTCAGAACCTCGGTGAAGGCCTCGGACCCGGCGTAATCCACGGCGGTCAGCCCGCTTTTTGCGAAGGACTGGAACGTGTCGCTGCCGGCGGCTTTCTCGACCGCGACGGCCAGCGTGGCGATCACGTCGTCAGGCGTGCCAGCAGGAGCCCAGAGGCCGGTGTTGGGCGGCAGGGCAAGGTCAACACCGCTTTCGATCAGGGTCGGTACGTCCGGCGCGACTTCGGTGCGCTCGCTGCTGAGCTGCGCCAGTGCAACCAGCTTGCCGCCCTCGTCCTGAGGCAAGATCGCCGACGCGAAACCGAGAACCAGATCCACTTCGCCCGCGACCGTTGCAGCCACGGCCGGTGTCACACCGTTGAACGGGATATGGAACAGTTCGACACCCGCCGCACGGGCAAAGGCCTCGGCCGCGATATGAGTTGCGCCGCCGGTCCCCGCCGAGCCATAGCTGACAGCGCCCGGATTTTCCTTGGCATAGGCCACCAGTTCCTCGATCGTCGTGAAGGGTGCTCCGGTACGCGCGGCCATCATGTTCGGACCCACTGCAACGCGCGCGACGGGTGCGAGGTCGTCGAACCCATAGGGCAGATCACGTTGATGCGGCGCGACCGTCTGGACCGACGACACAGCGAACAGTAGCGTGTAGCCATCCGGGTTGGCACTTGCGACCGAGGCACCGCCCACGGTTCCGCCCGCGCCCGGGCGTGTTTCGACGACCACGGGTTGACCCAGTTCGTTCGACATCTCGTTGGCCAGTGTCCGCGCCATCGTGTCGGTGGAACCGGGCGAATACGGCACCACGATGGTGATCGAGCGGGTCGGGAAATCCTGCGCCGTGGCCACCGAGGCACTGATCGCTAATGCGGCGCTCGCAAGAATTCCGGTTAAAGTGGTTCTCATGTCATTTCTCCTTGTTGAACTCTGATTTGCGCCTCGGGATGAATTCCCTCGACACATGTCGCGGCACTGCGCCCGGCAAGAAGGCCGAGTCCGAGTGCCGACAGCAGCCCGTTCCCGGAGACATAGCCGTCGCCCCCGGTTCGTCCGCTGATTCCTGCGGCGGCGCCGCCCCCGGCATATAGGCCGGGGATGACATGACCGTCCTGACCGAGAACCTGAGCCTCGGTATTCACCGCCAGTCCGCCCTGTGTGTGAAAAAGCGCCGGGGTCACCCGCGTCGCACGATAGGGTGCTTGAAGCGCACCGAGCCCCCAGGCGGTGCGGCCATGCGGGTCGCGATCACCGGCAGCAGCCTGCGCGACCTGCGACAAGGTCTGTTCCAGCGTTGCGCGCGGCAGATCGAGACGGCCCGCCAATGCATGCGCGTCATCGGCGCCGATCGCATCGCCCATTCGGGCGATTTCAGCGAACTCAGGCTGTCCGGCGGCAACATCCTCTTCGATCCTTGCATCATAAATCATGTGCAGCGGTTCATCGGCAGCCAGTTCAAGCGCGGCGAAAGCCGAATAGCCAAGTGTTTCGTCGCCGAAACGCGTGCCGTGCCGATCAATGACGATACCCCCGCGTTCGATGACAGTCCATGTGACCAGCGCCCCGCTGCGCTGCGCAAGTCCGGCATGTCCCTGAAATGCGCCCATATTCGCTGTTTTCGCCCCAAGCATGAGCCCCCACCGAAGCGCGTCGCCGGTCGATCCGGTCGCGCCGCCATAGGGTGCATTGGCCGCCTCGGGGCAGTGCTCTGCGATTAGGTCTCGGGCGGCACCAAAGCCGTTAGTGGCCAGGATCACGGCCCGGGCGGCGATGCGGGTCTCACGACCCTGGGCATCGCGCGCAAGCGCACCTGCGATGCGGCCATTCCCAACCAGCAGTTCCGTCACCGGCTGGCCCAGCGCCACCGGAATGTCACGCCGGACGGCTTCCTTTTCCAAATCGGCCAGCAGGTCCGCGCCCTGGCGCGATGGCGGCGCGTGCAGGCGTGTGACCGAGTGCCCGACATGGCGGTAGCCGGATACCAGCGAAAGCGAGACATGCGCCTCGTCGATCAACCATTCGACCAGCTCTGCAGAGAGATGGGCAAGCCGCTCGGTCAGATGTTCGGCCTCGTGCCGGCCACTGATGCGCATCAGGTCATCGATAAAGAGATCGGGGCTGTCGGTGACCCCGGCGGCTGCCTGAAGACGCGTTCCGGCACCGGGGATCGAACCGCTGGACAGGGCCGTATTCCCGGCGAGCCGGGTCTGCTTTTCGAGAATGGCAACGGAAGCGCCCGCCTCGTCGGCGGCTATGGCCGCGACAAGACCGCAGCCACCCGCCCCCACGACGAGGACATCAACCTCAATATCAGGTGTATTCAGCTTCGAGTCAGCGTGCATTCAATGGCCCGTTCCGTTCAAAAGTGTCAACACTATGCTCAGGAAGGCGAGTGAGGTCAACGTCTGTTTTGATTGCTTCAGTAAGGCTATGATTTTATTGGTATATGCCCATCTTTCGATGGATATGTTTTATCTAAAACCGCTTGTCGAAGGTGACCTCAGGCACCTGGCAAAGGTGTAAAATGCCCTATTTCGACACATAGTGTTGACAGTTTTGTGTGTTATTGCCATTCCAGTAGAAGTTGAGACAACGGGATAGGTATGTCGGGACACAAACTTCCCAAAGCATTGGAATCGTCTTTCAAGCAGGTGCTCGGATGAACGTCGAAAGTCCCATCGCCGTGGTCAGCGGCGTGGCTTCCGGTATCGGGCAGGCAGTCGCGCAGCGATTTCTTTCGGATGGCTGGAGGGTCGTCGGCCTCGATCGCGACCTTCCCTCGGAGGAAACACTTGCGCCATGCAAGATGTTTCAGGCCGATCTTGCGGAGCCCGAGGGAATCGCCATGGCCGAGGCGGCATTAACCAAAATCGCGCCCGTGGCATTTGTCCATGCGGCGGGCATTATGCGGGCCGACAATGCAGAGAGCGACGCGGATGCGGGTCGGGCCTTGTGGACATTGCATGTCGCGGCCGCGAACCGCCTGGCGCGCAGCATGATACCGCGGATGCCCAATGGGCGTGGCCGGGTCGTGTTGCTGTCGTCGCGCGCCGCCCAGGGACGTGCAGGGCGAGGCTATTACGCCGCTAGCAAGGCAGCACTGGACGGGCTTGCCCGTTCCCTCGCCGCCGAGCATGTCGCCCGCGGACTGACCGTCAACGTGGTCGCCCCCGCCGCCACGGACACGCCTCAGCTTCGCGATCCCGCTCGCGCGGACGCACCGCCACGCGCGTTGCCGATCGGGCGGTTCATTCACCCCGACGAGGTCGCAGCGACGGTGGCGTTCCTGGCATCAGAGGCGGCGGGCGCAATCACTGGCCAAACGATATATCAATGTGGCGGGGCCTCGCTTGCCGCAGCGCTGGATCAGCCCCCCGCAAAGACAGAAGAAAGGGAACCGAGATGACGCGACCCGAACGCAACCGGCAGGAAATCGTAGCGGGGCTGGCGTGGACGGCGATCGGCCTTGGGGCCATCGCGATCGCCGCGAACTACGCCTTCGGCACGATCATACGGATGGGGCCGGGTTTCGTGCCCATTCTGCTTGGTGCTCTGTTGGCGCTCTTCGGCGTGATCGCGGCATGGCAGGGGCGGCGTGAACCGGAGGTTTCGCTGGATCTGCGCTGGCGGCCCTTCGCCTTCATCATCGGCGGCATCGTGATCTGGGTCCTGCTTATCGACCATGTAGGATTCGTGCCCTCGACCGTGGTGCTGGTGGCGATTTCGGCACAGGCCGAGCGTGACGTCACCTGGCTCGAAACGCTTTTGCTGGCCGCAGGCATGACGCTTGTGGGCTATCTCATCTTCATCCGCGGAATCGGCATTCCGATCGCCGCATTCGGGAGCTGATCTATGGACCTGTTTTCCGGAATCGCGCTCGGACTTGATGTCGCCATCACCAGCGAGGCGCTCCTGTTCTGCCTGATCGGTGTTTCCGTCGGCATGTTCATCGGCGTCCTGCCGGGGATCGGGCCACTGGCTGCCGTCTCAATGACCTTGCCGATCACCTATCATCTCGAACCGATGAGCGCGCTCATCATGCTGGCGGGGATCTTTTACGGCGCGCAATATGGCGGGTCGACAGCCTCGATCCTGCTCAATCTTCCGGGCACATCGACAACGGCGGTGACGGCGCTGGACGGCTATCCGATGGCCAAGCAGGGACGCGCGGGCGTCGCACTGTTCATAACCACGATTACCTCGTTCACTGGCGGTTGTTTCGCGATCGTGTTGGTGATGAGCTTTGCGCCCGCGCTTGGGCAGATGGCGTTGAAGTTTTCGTCGGCCGAGTATTTCTCGATCATGCTTCTGGGGCTGGTGGCAGCGGCCACGATGTCCCTTGGCTCGCCGGTCAAGGGGATCATCGCGGTGATCGTGGGATTGCTGTTGTCGACGGTGGGGATGGATCCGACCTCGGGGACGATACGCTATTCCTTTGGCGTGCTGGAGTTGCAGGACGGCCTGAATCTCGTGGCGATGGCGATGGGGCTGTTCGGGGTGGCCGAGCTTCTCAAGAATGCGGGCAAGCCGCGCGACCTGACCCCACAGAAAGTGCGCCTGCGGGAGTTGATACCGACGCGCAAGGACCTGAGCGAATGCTGGAAGCCAACCATGCGCGGGTCGTTCATCGGATCGTTCGTGGGCATCCTGCCGGGTGCCGGGCCAACGCTTGCAGCCTTCCTAGCCTATGCGTTCGAAAAGCGCGTTTCAAGACACCCCGAGCGTTTCGGATGCGGGGCGATCGAGGGTGTTTCCGCCCCGGAGGCTGCCAACAACGCCTCGACTCAAGCGGCCTTCATTCCGACCCTGGCGTTAGGCATTCCGGGCGATGCGGGGATGGCGGTGTTGCTGGGTGCGATGATGATTCACGGCATCACGCCACGTCCCGAGTTCTTTACCACCAATGCCGATCTGTTCTGGGGGCTGGTCGTCAGCTTCTGGGTGGGGAACCTGATGCTGCTGGTGCTGAATATACCATTGATCGGTTTCTGGGTGCGTATTCTGACGGTGCCGCAGCGGATCCTGTTTCCGGCGATCCTGTTCTTCATCTGCATCGGTGTCTATTCGGTCAGCAACAGCCCGTTCGACGTGATGACGGTGATCGTATTCGGGATCGTGGGCTACCTGATGAACGCCTATGGTTATCCGCCCGCGCCGATGCTGATGGGGTTCATCCTCGGACCCATGCTTGAACAGCATTTCAGACGCGCGCTGCTATTTTCCCGCGGCGACATCACGACATTTATCGACCGCCCCATCTCGGCCGTGTTCCTCGTCCTGACTCTGGCACTGGTGGCAAGCCTCGCCATACCGGGTTTCGTGGCGCGGCGTCGTGCAAGACTGGCCGAAGACTGACGGGATAATCCGCCGCGAGTCTTTCACCTGATGCGAGCCATCTCAAGGCAATAATTGGGCCAATCCGGGCCCTCCTTCACGAACGAGGCATCGATGTCAATCACGAAGCGGTGCGGTATGGTGGCATCGGTTCGGTCCGATGTTCGCGGCAGAGATCAAAAAGCGCCGCGTGGGCGGGATGAAATCCAGCCACTGGCGCTGGCATCTGGACGAGATGTTCGTGAAGATCAACGGCGAGATTTGCTACCTCTGGCCTAAGATTGATCGCGAGTGGGAGGCGTCGACCGATCCGGTTGGTTGCCGATCGCGTTTGGGGCGGGTGGCATTCAACCAAGCTTTATGCAAGCTATATCAATAGCTTAGGTGGTAGAGATGGGGTGGATGCCGCTCTCCCCTGACGGCATCGCAATGTGCCAAACTTGCGGTGTCATCACGCAAGCTGAAGGAGAGGGCATCCATGGGAGAAGTTACCATCATCGGCGTCGATCTCGCAACGAACGTGTTCTAGGTGCACGGAGCCGCGGCGGATGGGTCCGTGCTGTTCCGCAAGAAGCTGTCGCGGCCGCAGGCCATCAGTTTCGCTGCCAGTCACGATTGAACCGGACGACCGTTCGAACCAGTATAAGGACATTTAATAACAATGCTTTAGGGGACAGAGAACGTCCGATCTCGGTCGCGTCCGCCCCGCCATTTTCCGGATCAGGTGTTTGAAGATTTGGCTCAGGATGCCGGTAACGGGGCTGTCCGGGTAAAGTCGTTTTGGGCGCAACAGGTCTGCGCGCGAAAGCGCTTTTGGCTGAACCGACCAGTTTTCGTCGTCCTCCCGCACGCGCTTGCCTTCGGTCGAGATCACCCCGGATGCATACTTCGGTCCGAGGTCGGGGCGCTGGCCACCGACATGATACTGGTTCAACGCCATACCGATGTGCCCATCGCACGGGCGGGCTCCGTGTCGCAGGAAAACGGTCCAGACCACGGCATCATCGGAGCCGTGTCCCTGAGGGGATCTCGAAGGCTTTCGCTCAGAAAGGCAACGTTCGACGTCAGATGATTTTGTCGAACAGCGCCCGCACGTTCTCGCGCGTCAGCGTCACCGGGTTGCCGCCGCAGCTTGGATCTGTCAGCGCCAACGCGGTCAGATCGTCGATCCGGTCGCGGCCCACGCCCATCTCTGACAGACGTCGGGGCACGCCCAAGCTGTCGTTCAGCCGTTGTACGAAGTCACGGAACCCGTCAAAGCCACCGTTGATACCAAGATAGGCGGCGGCCTTGTCGAACCGGTCCGCAATTTCCGTTGCGTTCAGCTCCAGAACCGCCGGCATGCAGACCGCGTTGGTGGTGCCATGATGGGTGCCGTAGATCGCGCCGATCGGGTGGCTGAGGGCATGAATCGCGCCCAGGCCCTTCTGGAACGCGGTCGATCCCATCGCCGCCGCGCTCATCATGTGGGCGCGGGCCTCGATATCGGTGCCGTCGGCATAGGCGCGGGGCAGATACTCCTTGACCAACCGCATCCCCTCGAGCGCGATGCCCTGGCTCATCGGGTGGTAGTGCGGACTGGAGAACGCCTCGACACAATGGGCGAAGGCGTCGAGGCCGGTGCCTGCGGTGATGAATTTGGGCATTCCCACGGTCAGTTCCGGGTCGCAGATCACCACGCGCGGCAGCACCTTCGGGTGAAAGATGATCTTCTTCACGTGGGTTTGCGAATTGGTGATGACGCTCGCCCGCCCGACCTCGGAGCCGGTTCCAGCTGTAGTCGGTACTGCGATGATCGGTGCTATGGCCTCTGCATCGGCACGGGTCCACCAGTCGCCGATATCCTCGAAATCCCAGACCGGGCGGGTCTGCCCGGCCATGAAGGCGACCATCTTGCCCAGGTCCAGTCCCGAGCCGCCGCCGAAGGCGATCACCCCGTCATGGCCCCCGTCGCGGAACGCCGTGACGCCGTCGGCGAGGTTGATCTCGTTCGGATTGGGATCGACCTGCGCGAACAGCGCCGCCTCGATGCCGGCCTGCGTGAGGATACTCAGCGCCTGACGTGTGATCGGCAGGTCGGCCAAACCCTTGTCTGTGACCAGCAGCGGTTTGGTGATCCCCGCGTCGGCGCAGGCGCCGGGCAATTCGTTAATGCGGCCGGCGCCGAACTTGATGGCGGTGGGATAGGTCCAGTTGCCTGTCAGGTTCATGATGCCCCTTTCTTGAAATGATAGGATTTCGGTCTCGTCAGGTTGTGATAGCCGATCACGCTCAACCCGCCGCCGCGCCCGGTGTTTTTGCAGCCGGTCCAGCACAGCGCGGGATCGAGGTAATCGGCGCGGTTCATGAACACGGTGCCGGTTTGAAGCTGTCGACCGATCCGCGCCGCGCGCCCGGCGTCCGGGGTCCAGAGCGCGGCGGTCAAGCCGAACTCGCTGTCGTTCATGAGCGCGATGGCGTGGGCGTCGTCGCGGACCGGCATGATGCCGACGACCGGTCCGAAGCTCTCCTCGCGCATCACGCGCATCTCGTGGGTGACGCCGGTCAATATCTGCGGTGTCAGGTAGGCACCGCCGTCATCCTCGGGGAAGGGGTCGATATGCGCGGTGGCACCGGTGGCCACGGCCTCGGCGATCTGGGTGCGTACCAGATCGGCAAAGCGGCGGCTGGCCATCGGTCCGATGGTGGTTTCACTGTTCAGCGGATTGCCCAGCTTCATGGTGCGCACGATGTCGACCGCCTGCGCGACGAAATCGTCATAAAGGCTTTCGTGGACATAAATCCGTTCGATCCCGCAGCAGCACTGCCCCGAATTGAACATCGCCGCGTCGATGAGTCCGGCCGCGGCCGCGGCCGGATCGGCGTCGTCCAGCACGTAACCGGGATCCTTGCCGCCCAGTTCCAGCCCCAGCGGGGTGAAGGTGCCCGCCGCGGCCCGTTCCATCGCCCGACCGCCTCCGACCGAGCCGGTGAAGTTGACGAAATCGAAGCTGCGCGCGGCGATCAGGGCACTGGTGGTGTCATGGTCGAGAAAGACGTTCTGAAACACGTCGGCAGGCACGCCCGCCTCGACAAAGGCGCGGACCATGCGTTCGCCCACCAGGAGCGTCTGCGTGGCATGTTTCAGCATCACCGTGTTGCCCGCGATCAGCGCCGGGGCGACGGTGTTGATCGCCGTCATCCACGGATAGTTCCAGGGGGTGATCACCAGCACCACCCCGTGTGGCTCCCGCTCGATCCGGCGCTCGAAGGCGCCGCTGGATTCGATCACGATGGGCGCCAGCGCCGCCTCGGCGATGTCCGCCATGTGGCTGCCGCGCTCCTCGAAGCCGCCGAATTCGCCGCCGTAGCGGACCGGGCGGCCCATCATCCGGGCCAGTTCCGGCACGATCTCGTCGTTCATCTCGCCCACGCGGGCGATGCCCTTGCGCACCAGGTCGACCCGATCGGCCAGTGGCCGGGCTGCCCAGTCGGCTTGTGCGGCGCGCGCCCGCGCCACCGCGCCGTCCGCCTCTGCGCGGCTCAGGACCGGGCGTTCGGCGAACACCGATCCGTCGATCGGCGAGATGCATGTCAGTGTTTGCGTCATGATATCCTCTTCAGGCGCGCTCAAAGCCGCGGGCGATCTCGTAATCGGTCACCACGCGGTCGAATTCCTCCTGCTCCCAGCGGGCGGCGCGCACATAGTGATCGACGACCGCATCGCCGAAGGCCGCGCGCAGCATGGCCGAGCCCTCCAGCGCGTCGGCGGCGTCGCGGAGGGTGCGGGGAATGTGGTTGTCATCCTCTGCCTCGTAGGCGTCGCCGGACAGCGGCGGCTGCAGGTCCATCTCGTCCTCGATCCCCTTGATTCCGGCCGCGATCTGCGCGGCCATCGCGAGATAGGGGTTGAGGTCGGACCCACCGATCCGGCATTCGATCCGCACCGCCTTCGTGCCTTCGCCGCACAGGCGGAACCCGGCGGTGCGGTTGTCCACCGACCAGGCGGCACCGGTAGGGGCGAACGTGCCCTTCTGGAACCGCTTGTAGCTATTCACATAGGGCGCGAGGAACACGGTCATGTCGGGCGCGTGGGCGATCAGCCCGGCCAGGTAGTTGTGCATCAGCTGCGACATGCCATGCGAGCCCTCGGCGTCGTGAAAGGCGTTGTGGCCATCGGCCCACAAGGACTGATGCACATGGCTGGAGCTGCCGACCCGGTCGGCGTGCCACTTGGGCAGGAAGCTGGCCGCGTGGCCCTGTGCCCAGGCGATTTCCTTGACCGCGTTCTTGGCGATCGCATGATAATCGGCGCAATCCAGCGCCGGGCCGTATTTGATGTTCAGCTCGGCCTGGCCGGTTTCGGCCTCGCCCTTGGTGTTCTCGACCGGAATCCCGGCCGCGCGAAGATGGTTGCGCACCGGGCGCAGCACATGCTCTTCCTTGGTGGTCTGGAGGATGTGGTAGTCCTCGTTATAGGCGCTGATCGGCTCCAGGTCGCGAAAGCCCGACTTGCGGATCTCGTCATAGCCTTTCGCGAACAGGAAGAATTCCAGCTCGGTCGCCATCATTGGGGTCAGGCCCATACCGGCCAGCCGCGCGATCTGGCGCTTGAGAATGGTGCGCGGGCTGTGCGGCACCTCTTCGTGGGTGTGGTGGTCCAGCACGTCGCACAGCACCATCGCCGTTCCCTCCAGCCACGGCACCGGGCGCAGCGTGTCGAGGTCGGGCCTCATCACGTAATCGCCATAGCCCCTGCGCCAGCTGGTGGCGGCATAGCCCTCGACGGTGAACATCTCGAGATCGGTGGCCAGCAGGTAGTTGCAGCAATGGGTTTCCTCCCACGCGCCTTCGATGAAATGCTCGGCCACGAAGCGCTTGCCCATCAGGCGGCCCTGCATGTCCACGAGGCAGACGAGAACGGTGTCGATCTCGCCGCGGGCGGTCTTTTCCTTGAGAGTTTCGAATGTCAGAGGCGCGGGCATGGGTCGGATCCTGTCCTGTCGGGTTCGATCATCTGTGCGGATGCCCCGGCATGGGGCCGGGGCATCCCTGGTTGGTGGGTGGCCCGAGGGCCTCAGCCGTAGCGATACGGCCGGCCGGCGAGGCGCATGACCTCGTTGTACTCGCGGATGATGCCGACCACCTTCTCGCGGACCGGGTCCCCTTCGGTGAGTTCGTTCCAGAACGTCTGGGCGGCGCTTTCCACGGTCTCCCATTCCTCGTCGGGGATCGTGGTCAGCTTCATCTTCTCGCCATTCACGCGAAGCCCTGCCTCGCCGCCCCAATACCACCACTGACGGTAGTAGTGCGACTGCTCCATGCAGACCGTCAGCAGCGTCTTGAGCCGGTCGGGCAGCTCCTCCCAACGCGACATGTTGGCAAAGAAGTGACCGATCCAGGCCCCCGAGATATTGTTGGTCAGGAAATAATCGGTCACGTCGGCCCAGCCCACCGTGTAGTCCTCGGTGATGCCCGACCAGGCGATACCGTCGAGCTCGCCGGTCTGCACCGCGACCTCGATATCCTCCCATGGCAGGGTGACGGGCACCACGCCGAACTGCGACAGGAAGCGTCCGGCGGTCGGGAAGGTGAAGATGCGCTTGCCCTTCATGTCAGCCAGGCTGTGGATCGGATCCTTGGTCGCGAAATGGCAGGGATCCCAGGATCCGGCCGAGATATGCTTGACCCCGACCTTGGCGTATTCTTCTTCCCAGATTTCCTTCAGGCCATACTGGTTGAACAACACCGGCACATCCAGCGAATAGCGCGTGCCGAAGGGGAAGTAGCCACCGAAGACCCGCACCGCCGTGGGCGAGGCCATCGAATCGTCGTCCGACTGCACCGCGTCGATCGTGCCGCGCTGCATGGCGCTGAACAGCTCGCCCGTGGGCACCAGTTGGTCCGCGAAGTAGAGCTCGATCTGCATCTCGTCGCCGGCGATCGCATTGAACTTGTCGATCGCGGGCTTGACCACATGCTCGGCCAGCGCGGCGCCGGCATAGGTCTGCATGCGCCACGTGATCCTGGATTGCGCGATCGCGGGCGCGGCGAGCGAAGCGCCAACCGCACCGGCACCGGCACTCGCGATGAACTTGCGTCTTGTCGTCGTCATTTTCTCTCTCCTATTGGTTGAGGCCCCGTTTTATCGGGGTTCTGGGTTAGTTTCCGTAGACCTGCCCGGGCAGCCACAGCGCGATTTGCGGAAATACCATCACCAGCGCCAGCGCCAGCGCCATCACCAGAACGAACGGAACGATCGAGCGGTAGATGTCCTTGAGGCCGATTTCCGGCGGCGCCATTGCCCGCATCAGGAAAAGATTGTAGCCGAAGGGCGGCGTCATGTAGGCGATCTGCGTGGTGATCGTGTAGAGCACGCCATACCAGATCAGGTCGAAACCGAGTTGATCGACCAGCGGAACATAGAGCGGCGCAACGATGACCAGCATGGCCGTATCGTCGAGGAACGTGCCCATCACGATGAAGCTGAGCTGCATCAGGATCAGGATCCCCCAGGGGCCGAGGCCCAAATTGGTGAACACCCCCTCGATCGCGCGCACCGCGCCCAGCCCGTCAAAGATCGCGCCGAAGGCCAGTGCCGCCAGGATGATCCACATGAACATGCAGGATATGGCCAGCGTGCTGCGCACCGAGTTCTCGAAGACCTCGCGCGTCATGCGGCCCTTCACCACCGCTGCCAAGAACGCCGTCATCGCACCGATGGCCGAGCTTTCGACGAGCGAGGTCCAGCCGTTCACGAAGGGGACCATCATCGTCATGAATATGACCAGCGGCAGGATGCCCGCGCCCAGCAGGCGGATCTTCTCACGCCGGGAAATGCCCTCGCGCTCTGCCGCGGGCAGAACCGGACCCAGTTCCGGCTGAATCCGGCAGCGCAGCGCGATGTAGAGGATGAAGAGGCCCGCCATCATCAGGCCGGGCAGCGCCCCCGCCAGCCACAACTGGCCAACCGGCTGGCGCGCGATCATCGCGTACAGAACCAGCACCACCGAGGGTGGCACGAGGATGCCCAGGCTGGACCCGGCCTGAATTACACCGGTGACCATGGTCTTGTCATAGCCCCGGCGCAGCAACTCGGGCAGGGCGATGGTCGCGCCGATCGCCATGCCGGCCACGGACAGCCCGTTCATCGCCGAGATCAGCACCATCAGCCCGATCGTACCGATCGCCAACCCACCGCGTATCGGCCCCATCCAGACGTGAAACATGCGATAGAGGTCGTCGGCGATGCGGCTTTCCGACAGCACATAGCCCATGAATATGAACATCGGCAGCGTCAGTAGCGGATACCACTTCATCAGCTTCATCGCCGCCGAGAACGGGATCGTGACGCCACCCGTGCCCCACAACAGGACCCCGGCCAGGGCGCCGACGAACCCGATGGCGGCAAAGACCCGCTGCCCGGTCATGAGCATCAGCATCATGCCCGCGAACATCACCAGCGCGATCATCTCGTGCGCCATCAGATTTCTTCTCCGCGAATGCGGCCGATATCACGGAGGAACTCCGCGCTGGCCTGAAGGATCATCATCACGATGCCGATGCACATCACCAGCTTTATGGGCCACAGATAGGGGCGCCAGGCGGTCGGGCTCCGTTCCATGCGGCCCAGAATCTCGCCGACGCCGGACAGCCCGTCGCTGAAGAAGGACGAGATCAGCGCGCCGTAGAATTCCGACGGCGTCATGCCGAAATAGCCCAGGGAATAGGCCATCGACCCGAGGCCGCCGAGCAGTAGAACGACGAGAAAATAGAGCAGGAACAACACCGTGAACGCATCCACCCAGGCCCGCGTGTGGGGCGACCATTGGCCGTAGAAGAGATCCATGCGCACGTTGGAGCCAAGCTGGATCGAGTAGGGGCCGCCGAGGATGTAATACGCCACCATCGTGAACTGGGCCATTTCGAGCGTCCAGAGCGAGGGCAGAAAGAACGTCTTCGAGACCGAGGACCACAACAGGATGCCGATCAGCACGAAGATGAGATACATCGCGCACCGGCCGAGCGCCCGGTTCACCCGGTCAACACCGCGGACATAGGCCCAAACAAGCCTAGGCATGGGCTCCCTCCCGCGACCAGACCGATTCGACCATGAGCGCGGGGTCGAGCAGGCGCTTCACTTCACTGGCCATCCGTTCCTCGCCGCGCGTGTCGGCCAGCAGGTCGCTGCGGATCTCGATCATCACGTTGGGTAGCCCGCGCGCGACGCCGTGCAGCCCGAGGCTGTGGGTCACGTCGTCCCCGGGGCCATAGGGAGCATTGCGCTGGATGTCGCGCCCGGGCAGGGCGTCGGCCGCTGCAAGCATGGCATCGGCGAGGCGGCTGTCGCTGTCGTGCAGGATGCCGATTTCCACGTTCCGGGGCTGGCCGTGGAACACTGGCGTAAAGCTGTGGATCGTGACCAGCGCGGTGCGGGCACCGCGCGCGGCGCGGGAATCCAGCACCCGGCTGACCGCCGCGCAGAACGGGCGATACACGGCGGCGAGGCGGTCCGCGCGTGCCGCGGCGTCCAACCCCGCATTGCCGGGAATGTCGCCCCTCTCCGTCTGCGCGGGCATGGCGCTGGGGCTCTCGGGCGCGCGATTGCAATCATAGACCAGCCGCGACACCCGTCCGGCGATCAGCGGCGCGTTCAGCGCCCGCGACAAGTGCCGCGCCACGCCCAGCGCGCCTGGATCCCAGGCGACATGGCTGCCGCGCACCTCGTCGGTCAGGCCAAGGCCGTTCAGCGGTGCGGGAATCGCGTTCGAGGCGTGTTCGCAGATCAGCACGACATCGCCCGTGCCATCGGGGTTGATGACATCTGCGGCCGGTCCAAAATTCGCGTTGCTGACAGTGGTCAAGACACCCCCCGAGCTTTGTTCAATTATTTTCTGTATTTTTTTATTCTGTCAATATATCTTCAGAAGAGAATTTCATGGCCGTCCCCGATGCACGGATCTTGTGCGAGGCGCGGGCGCAGTGATTGCATGGGGGCAAGACGGGAACGCCACAATGCCCGAGCCGACCAAGACAGTGCGCGACCTGATCCGCACGGAATACGATCAGCTCACCCAGTCCGAGCGCAAGCTCGCCAATGCGCTGCTCGAGAATTACCCGGCGGCGGGGCTGGCCTCGATCACGATCGTGGCCGCGAATGCCGGCGTTTCGACCCCGACGGTTGCGCGGATGGTCAAGAAGCTGGGTTTCCAGAGCTTTCCGCAGTTCCACCAGGTGCTTCGCGATGAGTTGGAGGCGACGGTCTCGGGCCCGGTGAAGAAGCGCGAGCGCTGGGCATCCGAAGCGCCGGAATCGCATATCCTCAACCGTTTCGCCGATGCGGTGATGCAGAACATGCGCCAGACATTGTCGCATGTGGACACCGGACGCTTCGACGCCGCGGTGAACCGCATGGCCGATTGCGATGGGCAGCTATTCGTCGTCGGCGGTCGGGTGACCCGGGCGCTGGCGGATTACGCCTTCACCCATCTTCAGGCGATTCGCCCGCGGGTCACGCATATGACCTCATCGGCCGCCACCTGGCCGCACTACGTGCTGGACATGACGCGCGGTGACGTTCTGTTGATGTTCGATATCCGCCGCTATGAGACGAACCTTCTGCGGCTGGCTGAACTGGCCAAGGATCGTGGCGTGACCGTGATCCTGATCACCGATCAGTGGACCTCGCCGGTGAGCAAGATCGCCGACCAGATATTCAACTGCTGGGGCGAGATTCCGTCGGCCTGGGATTCAAACATCTCCACCATGATGTTGCTGGAGGCGCTGATCGCCGCGGTGCAGGAGACCTCATGGACGGACACCCGCGCCCGGTTCGAGGAACTGGATGATATCTTCGATCTCACCCGGCTCTACAAGAAATCCACCTGAGCGACCCCGGCTTCGCGGCGTTTGGCGTGCCTTGGGGTTCCGGTTCAGGTTCGATATACAGTCGGGCCGTCGATCCTGGCAGATGCTCCAACGTTCCGCGAGCGTCTCTCGCTCAGTAATCCCGTGTTTTTATGTCACTTGTCGTGACGATCCGGTTCTCGCGAAGCCAGTCGCGGAACTCGTCCCAGCCGGGGCGACCGCGTAATTCGGCGATCTTGGCGCGGTGCCAGTCGCAGGCCTCGGCATGAAGCGGGCCAAGCACCGGATCGGCGCGGAGCGCGTCGAGGATGGGACGCATCCGCGCGGCATGGGGCGCGATGCTGCGATCCTCGGTGCGGTTGACGTTCATGTCGGACCAGTAATGCTCGGTCTGCTCGCGGGCGATGTGGTTGGTGCGCCCGCGGTCGCGCTTGACGAGGAAGCTGTCGATGGAGCGCACCGAATAGTGGTTCAGCCGCGCGAAGCGGTGGCTGAAGCCGGGCCAGGCGCGCCATCCCACTTGGCTCATCTCCCGCAGGTTGCCGCCGCAATCGGACCAGCGCACATCCCCCTCGCGATCCTCGGGCACGCCCTTGGGGCGGTGGGGGTTGTACTTGCGGAAAAGCCCGTTGTTGCGAAACAGGGTCTTGAAACCCGTGGCGCGGCCGTTGGCGGGATCGTCCTCGATATCGGCGAGGGTAAACTGCTCGGTCACCGGGCGATCCTCGTAGCCCTCGACCCCGCCGCAGCCAAAGAGCTTCCACACGAAGGACACCGCATCGCAATCGCCCATGGCGGACATCATCTCCGGCAGGGTCGTCAGCCCCTCGCGCAGGTTGATGAACTCGTCCACGTCGAGGCACATCAGCCACTCGGCCTCGCGCACCCAGGGATGCGCGGTGGCACGGCGCAGCGCCTTGTGCTGCGGCGGCGACCCGTCCGACACATCGTTGGGCCGGTGGCTGGCATAGCCCAGCTCGGTCAGCCGGTCGGCAATGAGATCGGTGCCGTCCTCGCAATCATTGGTAAAGATGACGAAGCCGGTGAACCCGATGGCGAGGTTGTGCGCCACCCATTCGAGGATGAACGGCCCCTCGTTCTTCATCGTGGTCATTATGACATGGCTGCCGCCGAGGGCGGGCGCGGGAAGCGCGGCTGCGAAATCCTGCGGCGCGGTCATTCGGCGGCCTCGCGCTTGATCTTGCGGAAAGCAGGACTGACGATGCGCGCGAGCCGATCGTGCCCGCGCTCCTGAAGGTTGGTCTGCAAGGCCTTGCGATACCACGGCAGGAGGCGGCGCTCGCGGTAGAGGGTATAGAACACCGAGGGCGTCAGCGTCCCGTCGAGCGCGTGCTGCATGACCGGTTTCAATAGGTTGGCCCGGCGCAGGAATACCGGCGAGAAATGCCCCGAACACCATGTCTTGAGCGGGGTGACGTTGTCACCCTCCAGCCGCTCGACGTGGCGGCGGTCGGGGGGGAAGAACGGATCGTAGAGCACGAAGACGCGTTCCGCCTCGTCGATCTCGAAGGCGGCATCGGAATGCGGCAGGGACCAGTCGCGCGCGCGCCCCATGCCGAACCGCTCTTCCCACGGCACGAGCGCTTCATCGAGCGTGGTCTGCGGGTTGAAGCTGATGACCGTGGCGCCGGGTGCGAGCGACGAGAAGGCCAGCGCCGCGAAACCGCCCATAGAGGTGCCGGTCAGCCAGACCTTGTCGAACTCCGCGAACAGCCCGTCATCGCTAAGCTTTTCGAGATACGCGATGAGTTGCGGGCAGCGGTACCAGTCCTTGCGCCGCGCCATGACCGACAGGTGCGAGCAGCCGTTTTCTCGCACGAAACGATAGGCCCAGGGCTCGCGCCCGGGCGAGAGGTCGTTGACATTGGAGAGGTTGTCGAAGGTCACGACAAGCCGCGCGGGATCGCGGCGGATGCACATGACCGCGTGATGTTCGAGCCGGGTGTAAAAGCCCTGTCGGTCGCCGCCGGTATGGATCTCGGCGAACCACTCGGGCAGCGCGGGTTCGGCAGAAGCCGCGTCCTGCGCCTCGCCCGCGCTCTCTGTCTCGGGAACGTGGCGCTCTGCGGCGGGGGGCGGGGCCGCCGCGGGAAGAATCTTCGCCAGCGTCTCGCGCTCCTCGGCCTCGAGCGCGGCTTGCGCGTCTGCCACCCCGGGCAGCGCCATCACTTCGGCGATCTGCGCCTCCAGCGCCGCGGCGCGTGGCCCGGTCGCGTGCGGCGGCCCGTCGATCGCCGCCAGGTCGGCGAGGCGGGCAAGCATTGCCTCGGGGCCGGGCTGTTGCTTGGGTGGCAGGTGCTGCGCGCGCAGCAGCAGCGCTTCCGTGGTGGGTGCCGCGATGCGCAGGACCGAGGCGCGCGCCATCGCGCCGCCATGCCCGGACCGTGCCCAGGCCACGCGGCTATGGGGCTCGGGCAGGGGGGTGCCGTCGCCGTCTACCCATTTGACCGGCCCGCCACCCGTGACCGGCCCCACCGGCACCTCGGGGGTGCGCCCCGAAAAGAGGCCCAGCCGCACCACGCTGCGCAACGGCGCGCCCGGTCCCGGCGCGGCCACCGGGCGCGCCAAGTGCAGCACCGGTCCCGGCGCATGATGCTCGTGCCCCCCGGTCCCCGCCTCGCAGACCGGCACCAACAGCACGTCCGCACCCCCGGCCCCATGCATCAGCGTGGGGATGGTCTGTGCCGCACTGTGGATGCGGAAATACTCGTCCGGCCCTAGAAACAGGCCATAGCCACCACTCTCCGCGCCTTCGATGCCGCCTGCCCGCAGGGCGGAATTGTGCGGTTCTTCCTTCATGTCGGGATCGACGCCCACCGGTACGATCTGCACCAGCCCCGCCGCCTCCAGCGCATTCAAAAGGGGGTGTGCGGTGGCCCGCCTGCGGTCGATCAGCACGTTGACGATGCTTGCCCCCAGCATTCGGTGCCAGGCCAGCCATTCCAGGAAGGTGGAGGTGGGGCGCACCAGAGAGGTGCTCAGCACTAGCCTGGACCCTGCTGCTGGCATGAACCGACCTACTCCTTCGCCACTGCCCGGCAGCGGGAGCGCTTGCGACTGTTTCCCTTGAGTGTATAGAGTTTTCCACAACGGGAAAAGGTTGTTTTATGTCGAATGCTCCCGACAATGCTGCCAATCCGGGCCGCGGCCTGTTTATCGGTTTGCGCAAGGATCAGCTTGGCGCGCGGCTGCTGATGATGCTCAACAGCATCCGTCTGGCAGAGGATTACGGCACCGATTTCCGCATCAACTGGTTCCCGCGCGGGGCGATGGCGCCCAAGCTCGACACGCCCGCAGACCTCTTTGCCCCGGACTTCATCAAGCGGCATTTCATCGACAACGCCGATTTCGAGGCGCTGGATGCGCAGACCGAACCGCTCCGAACCTTTCTGAAGGATCGCACGCCCGACCGGCTCGAGGCGCATCTCGCGGGCGGGGGGCATGTGCTGCTCGACGAGGGTTTCGAGATCGTGGAGTTCCCTTGGGAGGACGGCGGCGATCTGCGCGGGCGGTTCCGCGGCTTCATCGCCCGGATCGGGTTCAACCCGGTGGTCGCGCGCCACATGGCAGCAATCGAGGTGGCGATGGCCGCGCAGGGCGGTCGCACCATCGCCTACCACATCCGCCGCGGCGACATCCTCAACGAAGAGCCGTGGAAGCACAAGGAATGGCCCGCCAAGATCGAGCCGGACGAGCTTTACTCGGCCTACCTCGAAAAGAACGCCGATGCCGGCGCGCTGGTCTTCTCCGATCAGCCCGAGAGCATCGCCCGCTTCACCGCCGCGCACGCACAGGTGGCGCGGATCGATGATCTGGTGGACATCTCCGCCTGCAAGCCGGTGCAGCGCGATTTCCTCGAGCTTTACGCCATGTCCCGCGCCAGCGAGATCGTGGCGCCGCCGATCAGCGCCTTCAGCCGCGCCGCCGCACGCCTGAGCGGGCAGGAGCGCAAGTGCTTTCATGAGGTCATGACCGTCCCCGAGCGCGAGGCCGCCTACGAGCGCCTGCTGGAGCGGTTCGGGCGCGGCGTGTCGGAATTTATCACCCCGAGCGAGGCCGCGCATGTCTATATCAAGCTGGCCCGCCGCTTGCAGGAATCCGGCCGGGACGAGGCCGCATGGGACATCGGCGAGGCGATCCTCGCGGCGGGTGCCGACAACGCGTTCCTGCCCCTGATGCAGGCGATCTGCGGCATCTACCTGCACCGCTGGGACGAGGCCCTCGCCCATGTCCGCGCCGCCCTTGCCCATCCCAACCAATGGCAGGAAAACACCGTCACCGCGCTCGCGGTGGAGGCGCATATCCTCGGCGCGCTGGGGCGTCGGCACGGGGCGCGGCGGTCCTTTCTGCGGGCGTTCTGGCAAAAACCGATGCTGCCCGACGTGACCGTGATCGGCACTTTCATGATCAAGCGGCGTCGCCTGCGCCCCGGACGTGTGCTGCCCTTCGACCGCGACACGCTCCTGATGCTGCCCATCCCCTACCAGCAGACCAACATCCTCGTACAGCAGGCGCGCATCCTGCGCCGGCGCGCCTCGGATCTCTCGACCATCGCCATCGAGTGGCCGGATTTCGCTATCGACGGCAAGGTGGCACGGCTTCTGGACAGCCCCCGCGACCTCGCCGCCCTGGGCGACCGGATCGAGGCCGATCCGCGCTTCGCCCCCGGCACGCTGCCCGACAGTTTCTGCGCGCTTCTCGACGCGCGGATGGGCCGGATAGAGGCGGCACTCGCGCGCAACTCCGAGGCGCGCGCAGCCAACCCCGACGCGCCCCTCATTGCCAAGCGGCAGGCGGAAATCCTGTCGCTTGGGGGCGATCACGCCGGCGCGCTCAAGGAAATCGAGGCGTGCCGCGCCATGGCGCCGGATCATGCCTTCTGGCACTACCTGACGGGGCAGATACATCGCGCGGCGGGCGATGCGGCGGCGGCGCGCGCGGCGATGGAGCGCGCGGCTGAGATGGATGACAGCACCGCCGAACTGCACAGCCGCCTTGCCGATCTCTGCCGCGCGGATGGCGACGAGGCGGCAGCGATCGCCGCCCTCGACCGCGCCGCCGAAATCGCCCCCAACCAGCAACGCTACGCCAACCGGCGCGCACGGCTCATGCGCAACAGCGCCTGAACTCAGGCGTCGCGCGCCAGCCGCAGGATCATGCGCACGGCGTGCTGGAACGCGGCCAGCTCGTCCGGGTGGCCCCGCCCGCGCGCACCACTGACATCGGCAGGCGGAAAGAGCCGGTCACGACCGGGAAAATGCGCCGCGCGAAAGCCCGCGTTGCGCGCCTCGAACGCGTCGTTGACCTTGGCCCGCTCCGCCGCCGTCAGCACATCTCCATTGCCATAAAGCCGCGTGTCGCCAGAGGCTTGCAGCAACCGCCCCAGCCGCCGCCGCGCCTTCTTGTCGTATCCGGCCCGCTCGTCGAAAAGCCCCAGCGCCTCGGATGTCACGCGCGACAAGGAGCGGTTGGCGGCGCGTTCGGGCAGGGGCACGTCGTCGGGCGGCACGCCGAAGAGAGACAGGAAATCGGTGATGATGTTGTGGCCCGCCATTTCCTCGCGCAGGTAGAGTCGCGGGACGATCCCGGCCCGTGGCACCTGCGCGCGGATGCGCGCGAACGCGGCCCCGAGATCCATGTATTCCGGGTCGGCGGCGATCTTTGCCAGCCGCCCGGCGACAAACCCCTCCGCCCCGTTGGTGGGCAGCCCGTTCTTGGCGCGCTGCTTGTAATCGGCTTCGATGAAATCATCGAAGCGCCGCAGGTAGGCGACGATCCGCACCGGCCCGTCGATGCGCGACAGGTAGCGCTCCTGCAAGGGCGCGAGGTCTCGGCCAAAGAACATCTCGCTCGACAGGATGGTGTGCCCGTCGGCGTGCGCGCGGCATTCTTCGGCCATCGCCCCGGCCTGCGCCTCGGGCGTGCCGCGCCAGCCCCGCGTCATCGCGACGGCCATCGCGTTGTGACAAATGAGCCGCGCGCGCCCGGTGCCCCGGTCGCGGCCCGCAACGAGATAGCGGATGCCATGGCGGGCCAGGAAACCGGGATGCGCATGGAGCCAGGATTGCAACGCGGTGGTTCCCGTCTTGGGCATCCCGATATGTATCCAGAGCATCGCTTGCCCTCCGCCGTTTGCCCTGTCCTAGGCCAAGTGCGCGCCAGCCGCAATCGCGCTCAGGCGCGGCTGGAAATGCGGCTCGACAGCAGATCGCCTGTCTCGGTCAGGATCGGGTAGGCTACCATGGTAAAGGCGGTGTTGACCTGCTTGAGTGAGCGCAACGTTTCCTGGTGGATGTTGCTGGTCTCGATGCTTTCGGTCAGCCCCTCGCGAAGCCGCCCAAGATGGGCGCGCTGCAGGTGTGCCTCGATATCGCGGATCGTGTCCTTTTCAGCCACGAGATCGCGCGCGTCGTCGGGATGCTGGGACATCATCAGCGCCAGCGCCTGCTGCGCGTTGGCCAGCACGCGGTCGTGGAAGTCGCAGATTTCCTCCCAGCCGGGGCGCGAGAAATGCACACCTTCGCGGTGAAGCCGCTGCGCCAGCCCCAGCATGGAGGTCGCGATCGTGTCGCTCGCGGCTTCGAAATGCGCGGCGATCCCTGACAGGTCCATCGCGCGCTGGCTACGCTCGGCATCGAGGCCCGCGCGGTTGAGCTGCGCGAGGTAGAGCTTGGTCTCGAGGTGGCGCTTGCGCACGCTCTCGGCGCTGTCGGTCACCGCCTGTGCCCCGGCCTCGTCCCAATGCTCGAACAGCTTTGGCACCGGGCGCAGCATCGTCTCGACGGTTTCGCCGATGCGGATCACCTCGCGCATGGCGCACGAGAGGGCGCGGTCCGGCGCGTCGAGCGCGGCGGGGTCGAGCGCGGTCATGTGCACCAGCCCCGATGGCGCGCCCGGGGCGTTGACGAGGTGCCGGGCCAGACGGTCGGCCGGCGTCACCAGCGGCAGGCAGAACAGGAGAAGCCCGAGATTGAACGCGATGTGCAGGTTGATCGCCTGCGTGACCGGCGACGCGCCCAGCCAGTCGAGCGGTGGCTGTAGCGCGGTGAGCACGGCCAGCACGAGGCCGGCCGCCCCGCCCCGCAGTACCAGATTGGCCATGACGACACGGCGCGCCTCGGGCTGTGCGGCCAGCGTCAGCACCACCGCGATGGCCGCGCCGCCCATGTTCGCGCCGAGGATCAGCGCGATCGCCGCCGCGAGCGGCATCAATCCCTGTGCCACCAGCGTCACGAAGAGCAGCACCGCAGCGACCGAGGAATGCACCAGCCATGCGAACAGCGCGCCAATCACGAAGGCGGAGAGCGTGTCGCGCGCCAGATACTGCATCGCCGCGCCCGCCGCCGCGCTATCGAGAAGCGGCGAGGTCGCCATGCGCAGCATGTCCAGGGACACGAAGATCAGCCCCAGCCCGATCAGGATGCGCCCGGTCTGGCGCACGCGCCTCTGTCTCCCGCGCAGGAACAGCACAACGCCCACGAGCAACAGCACCGAAATCAGCCAGGACAGCCGTACCATCAGCAGCTTGGCCACCAGCGCCGAGCCAAGATCGGCACCGAGCACCATTGCCAGCCCCGCCGCCGCCGGCACGGCCCCCGCTGCGACGAAATTGGCCACGAGTATCGCAACGGCGGTCGAGCTTTGCAGCGCCATCGCGCAGCCGCCTCCCGTCATTGCTGCGAGCAGGCGGCTCTGCCCCGACCGGCGCAGCCACAGGCGCAACCGCGCCGCGAAGGCGCGCTCGACCCCCGTGCGCACCAGACGCACCGACCAGATCAGTAGCGCTGCGGCCCCTGCAATCTGTAGAAAAAACACGGTGAGACTGGGGCTATCCAAACCGACCTTCCATATCGCGTTGATTTGCGCGGAGGAATAACCTGCTCCCTACCGCCGCCGGATGCAATCGGCATAGCACGCGCGTCAGGGTAATGTAACGATGATGTGACAGATTTATGACATAACCTTACCCAAGGATGCGCGGCAGGCGCAGCCCGTGTTCTCGGGCACAGGCGAGCGCGTCCTCGTAGCCCGCATCCGCGTGCCGCCAGACCCCGCTCGCCGGGTCGTTCCACAACACCCGTTCCAGCCGTTTCGCCGCCTCTGGCGTGCCATCGGCCACCACCACCATGCCCGCGTGCTGCGAAAATCCCATGCCCACGCCGCCGCCGTGATGCAGGCTCACCCAGGTCGCGCCCGAGGCGGTGTTCACCAGCGCGTTGAGCAGCGGCCAGTCGGACACGGCATCCGAGCCGTCCTTCATCGCCTCCGTCTCGCGGTTGGGCGAGGCGACCGAGCCGGAATCGAGATGGTCTCGCCCGATCACCACCGGCGCGCTCAACTCGCCACTCGCCACCATCTCGTTGAACGCCAGCCCCGCTCGATGCCGGTCGCCCAGCCCGATCCAGCAGATCCGCGCAGGCAAGCCCTGAAAGGCGATCCGCTCACGCGCCATGTCGAGCCAATTGTGCAGCTTGGTGTTCTCGGGGAACAGCTCCTTCATCTTGGCGTCGGTGCGGTAGATATCCTCCGGGTCGCCCGACAGCGCACACCACCGAAACGGGCCGATGCCCCGGCAGAACAGCGGCCGGATATAGGCGGGCACGAAGCCGGGAAAGCCAAAGGCATTCTCCAACCCCTCATCCAGCGCCACCTGCCTGATATTGTTGCCGTAATCGAGCGTCGGCACGCCTGCGTTCCAGAAATCCACCATCGCGGCGACATGGGTCTTCATGCTTGCCCGCGCCGCGCGCTCCACCGCCTTCGGGTCGCTCTCGCGCTTCTCGCGCCACTCCGCCATGCTCCAGCCCTGCGGCAGGTAGCCGTTGACCGGGTCATGCGCGCTCGTCTGGTCCGTGACGATATCGGGCCGGATGCCGCGCCGGTAAATCTCGGGGAAGACATCGGCGGCGTTGCCGAGAAGGCCCACGGATTTCGCCTCGCCCGCCGCGGTCCAGCGCTCAATCATGGCGAGCGCCTCGTCGAGACTATCGGTCCGCTCGTCCACGTATCGCGTGCGCAGGCGGAAATCTATGCTGTCGGGGTTGCACTCCACCGCCAGACAGCAGGCGCCGGCCATTACGGCGGCCAGCGGCTGCGCGCCGCCCATGCCGCCAAGGCCCCCGGTCAGGATCCACTTGCCCGTCAGGTCACCGCCGTAATGCTGCCGCCCCGCCTCGGCAAAGGTCTCGTAGGTGCCCTGCACGATGCCCTGAGACCCGATATAGATCCATGATCCGGCAGTCATCTGCCCGTACATCATCAGCCCCTTGCGATCCAACTCGCTGAAATGGTCCCAGGTGGCCCAATGCGGCACGAGGTTCGAGTTGGCGATCAGCACGCGGGGCGCGTCGGCATGCGTCTTGACGATGGCAATCGGCTTGCCCGACTGCACCACCAGCGTCTCGTCAGCCTCCAGATCCTTCAGGCTGTCCACGATGCAATCGAAATCCGCCCACGTCCGCGCCGCGCGCCCGATGCCGCCATAGACGACCAGCTCGTGCGGGTTCTCGGCCACGTCCGGGTGCAGGTTGTTCATCAGCATCCGCAGCGGCGCCTCGGTCTGCCAGCTCTTGGCATTCAGCTCCGGGCCGGTAGGGGGATAGACATCGCGGGTGTTCTTGCGGGGATCGGTCATCACGGTCTCCAGTCCGACAGGGTATCAAAGATCGGGCGCAGTATGGAGCGCAGGCGCTCTGCGCGTGCGTCGTCATAGGTCCAGGGCGGGGCCTCGGCGGCGAGATAGGTGCTCTGCGCAAGCTCCATCTGGATCGCGTGCAGCCCATCGCAGGGGCGTCCGTAATGGCGCGTCGTCCAGCCGCCCTTGAAGCGGCCATCGGTGACGGTGCTATATCCGCTCGCCTCACAGGCATCGCGCACTGCGTCCGCGATACCCGGCGCGCAGGTCGTGCCACCGTTGGTGCCAATATTCAGATCGGGCAGGGTGCCCTCAAACAGGAATTGAATACGCGAGCGTATGGAGTGACAATCGTAGAGGATGGCAAAGCCGTGCCGCGCACGCACACGCTCCAATTCCGCCGCCAGCGCGGCGTGGTAGGGCGCGTGATACGCCGCTCGTCGCGCCTCCACCTCCGCTGCGTCCGGCTCTTCCTCCTCCTGCCAGATCGGCAGGCCATCAAAATCGGTCAGCGGCACCAGCCCCGTTGTGTTCTGCCCGGGATAGAGGCTCTCGCCCCCCGGCGCGCGGTTCACGTCGATCACGTAGCGATGCATCGGCGTGCGTACCGTGGTCACGTCCCCGATCAGCCCATCGTAAAGCCGCTCGATATGCCAGTCGGTATCGGCAAGCGTCTGTCCGCGCGAATTGAGCCGCGCCTTTATCTCCGGCGGAACATACGTTCCCGTATGCGGCAGGCCCAGAACCAGCGGGCCGTCGCCCTGTGCGACTTCGATCATAGCGCCAGCTCCAGCCTCGCCGCGCGCACCAGCGCGCCCTCTCGGATCAGCACGGCGGCGGCTTCGAGATCGGGGGCCATGTAGCGATCCGCGCCCAGCGCCGGAACCTTGTCACGCAAGCTGGCCACCGCCGACTGCAATGGCGCTGATGTCACCAGCGGCGCGCGCGCCTCAATCCCCTGTGCCGCGCAGATCGCCTCGACGCCCAGGATCACCGACAGGTTGCGGGTCATGCGCCTGAGCCGATACGCGGCGTGCGCGGCCATGCTCACATGGTCTTCCTGATTGGCGGATGTGGGCGTGCTGTCGATGGTGCAGGGATGCGCCAGGTGCTTGTTCTCGCTCATCAAGGCCGCGGTCGTCACCTCGGCGATCATCAGCCCCGAATTCAGCCCCGGATCGGGCGTCAGGAACGGGGGCAGGTCAAACGACAGCGTCGGGTCGACCATCAGCGCCACGCGCCGCTGCGCGATGGCCCCCACCTCGGAAATCGCCATCGCCAGCGTGTCGGCGGCGAATCCCACCGGCTCGGCATGGAAATTCCCGCCCGACAGGATCGCCCCGTCACCGGTCAGCACAAGCGGGTTGTCCGTCACCGCGTTAGCCTCCACCTCCAGCGTCCGCGCGGCCCATCGGATGAGGTCGAGCGCCGCGCCCGTCACCTGCGGCTGACAGCGGATGCAATACGGGTCCTGCACCCGGGTGTCGCCCTCGCGGTGGCTCTCGCGGATGACGCTGCCGTCCATCAGCGTGGCCATCGCGGCGGCCACGTCGATCTGCCCGCGATGCCCGCGCAGATCGTGGATCATCGGGTGCAGCGGCGCGGTCGAGCCCATGATCGCGTCGGTCGAGAGCGCCGAGGTCACCACCGCCCCGCGCAGGAGGGTCATCGCCTCGAACAGCCCGCCCAGCGCGCAGGCTGTGGAGAACTGCGTGCCGTTGATCAGCGCCAGCCCCTCCTTGGGGCCGAGCACCACGGGGACGAGCCCCGCCCGCGCCAGCGCCACGCCACCCGGCATCGTCTCGCCGTCGTATACCGCCTCGCCCTCGCCGATCATGACCGCCGCCATATGCGCGAGCGGGGCTAGATCGCCCGATGCGCCGACCGAGCCTTGCGCCGGGATAACCGGTACGACACCGGCGGTCAGCATCCCCTCGATCAGCGCGCATATGTCCCACCGCACACCGGACGCGCCACGCCCCAATGACAATAGCTTCAGCGCCATCATCAGCCGCGTGGTGGGGGTGTCCAGCGTCTCACCCACGCCGCAGCAATGCGACAGGATCAGGTTACGCTGAAGCTGCGTGGTGTCCCCGGGCGCGATCTTGACCGAGGCGAGTTTGCCGAAGCCGGTATTGACGCCGTAAACCGCAGCCTCTCCATGCGCTGCGGTATGGACCAGCGCCGCCGCGCGTCCGATTCCCTCGCGCGACGCCGGGTCTAGCCGCGCGGCATCCCCTTCACGCCAAAGTATTTCCAGTTGCGCCAACGTGGTGGCCCCGGGGGTGAGCGTCTCGGTCACGATTGTCCTCCAACGATGCGGGTGTGCAGGGGGTTGGTGCCGATCCGGTAGGAGAGTTCCGCAGGCGTCTCCACGTTCCACACCGCCAGATCGGCCCGCAGCCCGGCGCGGATTTCGCCCCGGTCGCGCAACCCGAGTGCGCGGGCCGCGTGCCGCGTGGCACCGGCGAGCGCCTCCTCCGGCGTCAGGCGAAAGAGGGTGCAGGCCATGTTCATCGCCAGCAGCAGCGAACCCAGAGGCGACGATCCGGGGTTGAGATCGGTGGCCACCGCCATAGGCACCCCCGCCTCGCGGAAGGCCTGCACAGGGGGGATTTGCGTCTCGCGCAGCGTATAGAACGCGCCGGGCAACAGCACAGCGACCGACCCCGCCCGCGCCAGCGCCTCGGCATCCGCCGCCGTCGCGTATTCCACGTGATCAACTGAGAGCGCGCCGTAACGCGCGGCGAGCGCGGTGCCGCCCATGTGGCTCAGCTGCTCGGCATGGAGTTTGACCGGCAGGCCCAGCGCCGTCGCGCGATCAAACACCCGCGCGATCTGCGCCGCGTCAAACGCGATCCCCTCGCAGAACCCGTCCACCGCATCGACGAGGCCCTCGGCGTGCGCCGCGTCCAGCGCGGGCACGCACACCTCGTCGATATAGCGGTCGGCATCCTCCCCGGCGGGCACCGCGTGCGCGCCCAGAAAGCTCGTGACCACGGTCACGGGCCGCATCTCGCCGATTCGCCGCGCCACGCGCAGCATTCGGAGTTCCGTCTCGCGATCAAGTCCATAGCCCGACTTGATCTCGACCGTTGCCACGCCCTCGGCGATCAGTGCATCGACGCGGGTCAGCGCCTCGGCGAACAACGTCGCCTCATCCGAATCCCGCGTGGCACTCACCGTAGAGACGATGCCGCCGCCCGCACGCGCGATCTCTTCATAGCTCGCCCCCTCCAGCCGCATCTCGAACTCGCGGGCGCGGTTGCCGCCATGCACGATATGGGTGTGACAATCGATCAGCGCGGGCGTGACCAGCCGACCTCCGAGACTGCGCGCGGGCCAGCCAGCCATGCCGGCGGGAAGGTCGTGGGCGGGGCCCACCCAGCGGATCGCGCCGCCGTCGATGGCGATGGCCGCCTCGTCGATCAGGCCATACGCGACGCCGCCCGGCGACAGGGTGGCGGCGCGAAGATCGGTGAGCAGAAGGGGTGCGGTCATGACACCTGTCCTTGATTATCAACGTATTTAACAGTAATATGTACGCACATATTTTGTCAACGGAGTCGCGCCATGCAAATTCTCACGGCAAGTCAGGCCCTTATGCCGGAGGGCTGGCAGCGAGACGTCGAAATCCGGGTTGGTGACGATGGGCGAATCGAGTCGGCGGGCCCGATGACCTCCCGCGCCACGCATCACCTCGACCTGCTCCTGCCCGCGCCGCTCAACCTGCACAGCCATGCGTTTCAGCGGGCGATCTCGGGGCTGACCGAGGCGCGCGGCCCCGACCCGGCGGACACGTTCTGGACATGGCGGCAGCAGATGTATCGCTTTCTGGGCGGGCTCGATCCCGACCGGGTGGAGGCCATCGCGGCGATGGTGTTCATGGAGATGCTCGAGGCGGGCTATGGCGCGGTGGCCGAGTTTCACTACCTCCACCACGCCGCCGAGGGGCAACCCCATGACGACTCCGCCGAGATGTCGGCGCGGATCGTGGCGGCGGCGCAGCAGGCCGGGATCGGTCTCACGCTCCTGCCGGTGCTCTACCAATGGGGCGGCTGCGACGCGCGCCCGCTCGCGGGCGGGCAGCGCAGGTTCGGCAACGACCCGGACCACTTCGCACGGCTCCACGCGGGCGCGGCGCGGCACGTCGTGGCGCATGGCCATGCCGATGACCGGATCGGCGTGGCCCCGCATTCGCTGCGCGCGGTGGACGCGGGTGGCATGGCGGCGGCGCTGGCGCTCGCAGGCGACGGCCCCGTCCACATGCACCTCGCCGAGCAGGTCGCCGAGGTGGAAGAGGTGCAGGCCCACCGGGGCGCGCGACCCGTGACATGGCTGCTCGACAATCACGCGGTGGACGCGCGCTGGTGCCTCATTCATTGCACGCAGATGACGCCCGAAGAGACGACCCGCCTTGCCGCCACCGGCGCGGTGGCCGGGCTCTGCCCGATCACCGAATCCAATCTCGGCGACGGGATTTTCGACGGGGTGCGCCACCTTGGGGCAGGGGGGCACGCCGGGATCGGTTCCGACTCCAACGTCCATATCGCCCTCTTCGACGAACTGCGCACACTGGAGTATTCGCAACGCCTGCGTGACCGCAGCCGCGCCGCGCTTGCCGTGCAAGGGGTGTCCACCGGTCGGCGGCTCTATGACACGGCGCTCGCGGGTGGGGCGCAGGCGGGCGGGCGCAACGCGGGGCGGATCGCACCGGGGGCGTTGGCCGACCTCGTGGCGCTCGCCACCGACAACGAATGGCTCTGCAACCGCACCGGCGATACCGCGCTCGACACCGCCATCTTCGGAGGCCATGGTGCGGCCTGCGTCACGGATGTGTGGAGCGGCGGGCGCCACGTCGTGCGCGACGGTCGCCACATCAGGCGCGACACGATCTGTGCGCGCTTCCGTGCGGTCATGGCCGAATTGGAGACCCGGGCATGAGCGCCCCGGACAAAGGCAGCGACCGGCAGGGCTGGCGCGCGCTGCGCGAGATCATCCACGAGCGCATCCTGTCGGGGGACTATCCGCCCGGTGCGCGGCTGCCGCGCGACGCCGACCTGGCAGAGCAACTGGGCTGCGCCCGCGCCACCGTGCAGCGCGCCATGCGCGCACTGGCCGACGACGGGCTGATAGAGCGCAAGCGCAAGGGCGGGAGCCGGGTGCTGGCGCGGCCTGTCACCCGCGCCACCTTTGACATCCCCGTTGCGCGCGAGGAGGTCGAGGCGACCGGGCGCGCATATGGCTATCAGCTCGTGGCGCGCGAGATTGTGCAGACGCCGCATTCGGTCGCCGCCGCGATGGGGCTGGCCGCGCCCGAGCGGATGCTGCGCGCGCAGGCGCTGCACCTCGCCGACCGCCGACCCTTCATGTACGAGGACCGCTGGATCAGTCTCGCCACCGTGCCCGAGATCGTGGACGTGGACCTCACCCGTGAGAGCGCCAATGAATGGCTGCTCGCGCACCGTCCCTATAGCCGCTGCACGCTGCGTTTCTCGGCGGCGAACGCCACCGATGCACAGGCCGAATTGCTGGGTACGCGGGCGGGCGATGCGCTCTTCGTCATCGAGCGCGGCACCTGGCTGGGCATTGCGCCGATCACCTGCGTCACCGCGCTCGCCCCCCCGGGCTACGCGCTCTCCACCGAGGCGTGAGAGCCGTGGCATGGCGCGCGCGCAGGGGCCAGGGTCGAAACTCAATCACCACGCGCCACCGGCGCGTGCCCATTTTGGCCCTGAAAGCCGCGAAACGACCGTAGCAATGTGGATCATCGGAAGGGCGGTTCGCGGCTTTCAGGGCCAAAATGCGCCGCGTCCCCTTGGGATTTTGCAAAAATCCGCCATCGCTACGTTAATTTTGCTTGAAAGGGGGCCACCCTTCCTGCGCAGAATTGCCTTGCGCTGGCGGATTTTATGCTGAAACCGGTGGCGCGTGGTGATTGAGTTTCGACCCCAGGGTGGCCACGCGACAGCACAGGACACCGCCCATGACCCCGCTCAACCTTGCCCACCTGCACACGTTTCTTGCCGTCGTCCGGACCGGGGGCGTCCGGCGCGCGGCGGTCAGCCTGAACCTCACGCAACCCGCCGTGACCGCCCGCATCCGCAATCTCGAGGATAGCCTGCAAGGCACGCTGTTCGACCGCGAGGCCGGTGGCATGACGCTGACCAAGCAGGGCGAGCGGCTGCTGGTCTATGCCGAAAAGTTCGAGCGATTGCAGGAGATGATCGAGAAGGACGTGATCGACCCCGAGGCGCTTGAGCGGCATCTGCGGATCGGCGTCTCGGAGACCATCGCGCAATGCTGGCTGCCCGATCTCATCGCCCGGCTGCACCGCCGGTTTCCCCGGCTGGAGATCGAGTTCAACGTGGATATCTCGCTCGATCTGCGCGAGCGCCTTTTGGGCCGCGAGATCGACCTGGCGATCCTGCTGGGGCCGATTTCCGAGTACACGGTAGACAATATCGAGCTGCCGGGCTTCGATCTCGCATGGTATGTCGCCGCCTCGGCACCGGTCGAGGTAGACCCGGGCGCCTATCTCACCCGTCCGGTGCTGACCTATGCGCGCAACACCCGCCCCTACCGCGAGCTGCGTGAACTGCTCTACGAGCATGTCGGCCCCGACGTCTCGATCTTTCCCTCCTCGTCGCTCTCGGCCTGTTTCCGGCTGGTCGAGGCCGACCTGGGCATCGCCGCCCTGCCGCGCGCGCTGGGCGCGGATTACGTCGCGGCGGGACGCATCCGCGAGTTTCATCCCGGCTGGGTGCCGCCGCCCTTGCGCTTTACCGCCTCATGGCTGGCCGAGCCCCGTAGCCACATGGTCGAATTCGCGGCGCACGCGGCACGCGACGTGGCACAGGAGTATCGCGCGACGCTTGATGACAGGATGGGCGATAGATAACTTCTATATCATCCGACAAATTTATTCGATTTGATTTTATACTTCGACGCGGTCACGGTGGCGGGGTCGCTCAAGGAGGCGCCCCTGTGACCACCGATTTCGATCATCTGAGACGGACCGATCTGCCCACCCTTCGCGGTGCGATCCGCACCGGGCGCTATGCCGGGCACACCGCCGGGCTCGGGCGCGGGTATCTGCAGGCCAACCTCGTGATCCTGCCCGCCGACATGGCGCTCGATTTCATGCGGTTCTGCCAGCGCAACCCCAAGCCTTGCCCACTGGTGGGCGTGTCGGACACCGGTGATGCGATGATGCGCACGCTGGGTCGCGATATCGACATCCGCAGCGACGTGCCCGCCTACAACATCTATCGCCACGGGCGGCTTGAACGCTCGGTGACCGACATCACCGCTCTGTGGAGCGACGACATGGTGGCCTTCGCGCTTGGCTGTTCTTTTACCTTCGAGCACGCGCTGATGCAGGCGGGCATCCCGCTCTGGCATGTCGAGAATGACACCACGGTGCCGATGTTCCGCACCGACCGCGCTTGCGTGCCCGCCGGGCCGTTCTCGGCGCGGATGGTGGTCAGCATGCGCGCCCTGCCGCCTGATCGCGTGGACGAGGCAGTGGCACTGTCGCGCCGCTACCCACTCGCGCATGGCGCGCCGGTGCATGTGGGCGACCCGGCGGAAATCGGTATCACCGACATCACGCGCCCCGATTGGGGCGATCCCGCACCGGTCGCGGGCGATCATGTGCCAGTGTTCTGGGCCTGCGGGGTGACGCCGCAAGTGGCGATCGAGGCCGCCGCGCCGCCGCTCTGCATCACCCACCGCCCCGGCCACATGCTGATCACCGACATTTCCGAAGAGGCCGAAGTGCCGGTACTGGCACCGCAGGCCGCGTAACCCGAAAGACCCGCCGGAAAACCGACGGAATACCGACAATAAACCGACAAGGAGAGAGACCATGAAATTCACCGCAATCCTCACTGCCACCACCATCCTCGCCACGCCGCTCGCGGCGCAGGAGCTGTCCGTCGTCGGAAGCTGGTCGAGCCTGCCGCTCCACAAGCAATACGAGGCGCCGTTCTGGACCGAGACGCTGCCCGCCGCGTCGAACGGCGAGATCAGCGTCTCGCTGACCACGCATAACCAGATGAATCTTGGCGTGGGCGACGTGTTTCGCCTGCTGGGCCAGGGTGTCTATGACGTGGGCATGACCGTGGCCGATTACGCCGTGGCCGACGCGCCCGAACTTGAAGGGCTCGATGTGCCGTTGCTGGCTCTGACGGCCGAGGAGGCGCGCGCGATGGTCGATGCCGCGCGCCCGATGGTCGAGGACATCTTCAACGACCGGTTCAACTCCCACGTTCTCGCCATCGCGCCCTACCCGCCGCAGGTGGTGTTCTGCAACGCGCCTGTGACGCAACTGTCTGATCTTGAAGGGCTCAAGGTCCGCGCCTCGGGCCGGATGACCGCGCAATTCCTCGAGGCGCTGGGCGCCGAGGGCATCAACGTGAGCTTCGGCGAAGTGCCCGGCGCGCTGCAGAACGGCGTGGTGGATTGCGCCGTCACTGGCGCCGGCTCGGGCTACAGCGCCGGCTGGTGGGAGGTCTCCACCCACCTGCTGCCCATCCCCCTTGGCGGCTGGGACAGCGTGGTAACGGCGATGAATCTTGACCGCTGGAACAGCCTCGATTCCGAGACGCAATCGCTGATCGAATCGCAGATCGAGACCGAGTTCGAGGATCCCGCCTGGGCCACGGCGCAGGATGCTCTGGTCAACGATATCGCCTGCCTCACCGGCAATGGCGAGTGCCCCTCGGGCGAGGCCCGCGATATGACCCTTGTCGAGGTCTCGGATGCCGATTTCGCCCGCGCCCGCGAGGTGCTGGTGAATACCGTGCTGCCCGACTGGGCCGAGCGCGCCGGTGACGAATGGGCGCAGCGCTGGAATGCCAGCGTGGGCGAAACCGTCGGCGTCACCATCCCCGGGGTGAACTAAGCATGACCGGCGCAGCGGACCGGGCAGAGGCCCTCCTCGGCGCGCTGCGCCGGATCAACCGCGCGGTCGCGGTGCTGGTGGGGGCGGGCCTCATGGCCTGCGCCGCGCTGGTGCTGTCGGATATCGCGCTGCGCCGGGTTCACGCATCCTTTGGCGGCACCGACGAGATCAGCGGCTATGTCATGGCAATCGCCACCGCCTGGGGCATGGGCTATGCGCTGACGGAGCTGGGGCATGTGCGTATCGACATCCTGCGCACGCGCGGCGGCGCGGGTGTGCGGGCGATGTTCGACCTCTTTGCGGCGCTGGTGCTGGCGGGCACGGTGAGCCTCGTGGCGATCAAGGCGTGGCCGGTGGTGGAACGCTCGCTCGCCAATTCCTCGCGTGCCAACACGCCGCTGGAGACGCCGCTCGCACTGGTGCAACTGCCGTGGTTCGCGGGCTGGATCTGGTTCGCTCTGATGGCGTGGCTCACCTTTGCGGCGGCGCTCGTGCTGGTGCTGCAAGGCCGCTTCGATGCCGCCGACCGCGCCATCGGCGTGGTGGGTGAGGGGGAGGCCCCGCAATGATCGCCTATGCCACCTTCGGCCTTCTTGGCCTGCTCAGCCTTTCGATCCCGGTGGGCATCGTGCTCTTCCTGCTGGGCTTTGGCCTCGACATCTTCTTCACGCCCTTCCCGCTGATCCGGGGCCTCGGCAATCTCGTCTGGTCCACCTCCAACAACCCCACGCTCATCGCTATCCCCTTCTTCGTTCTGCTGGGCGAAATCCTCGTGCGCTCCGGCATCGCCACGCGCACCTACGCCGCGCTCGACCGCTGGGTGAGCTGGCTGCCCGGCGGCCTCGTCCATGCCAACGTGGCCACGGCGACCATGTTCTCGGCCACCTCCGGCAGTTCGGTTGCCACCGCCGCTACCGTCGCCACCGTCGCCATGCCGCAGGCGGAAAAGCTGGGCTACGACCCGCGGCTGTTCTCCGGCGCGATCGCGGCGGGCGGCACGCTCGGCATCATGATCCCACCCTCGATCAACCTCATCGTCTACGGCTTCCTCACCCAAAGCTCGATCCCCAAGCTGTTTCTCGCGGGGCTCGTCCCCGGCGTGGCCCTCGCGCTCGCCTTCATGGTGGTCACCGTGCTCATCTGCATCGTGCGCCCCTCCCTTGGTGGCACGCGGCGCATCTTTCCGCTGGCCGAGATGCTGCGCGCGCTCGTCCAACTGATCCCGATCATCCTGCTCTTCGCCGCGATCATCGGCTCGATCTACAAGGGCTGGGCGACGCCGACCGAGGCGGCCTCGGTGGGCGTCGCCGGCGCGCTGCTCATTGCCGCGCTCTTCGGCACCCTCAACCGCGACGTGCTGGGCCAGAGCCTCTTGGGCACCGTCAAGATCACCGCGATGATCATGCTCGTGGTCATCGGCGCGTCTTTCCTGAACTTCACGCTCGCCGCCGCCGGGCTGGGCAATGAATTGCAGACGATGCTGGGCAATCTCGGCCTCTCGCCCCTGGGCACGATCCTCGTCATCGTCGGCATCTACATCGTGCTCGGCTTCTTCATCGAGACGCTGTCGCTCATGGTCGTCACCATCCCCATCGTCGTGCCGCTCGTCGTGGCGCAGGGGTTCGACCCGATCTGGTTCGGCATCCTGATGATCGTGCTGATAGAGATGGCGCTCATCACGCCGCCCGTGGGGCTAAACCTCTACGTGGTGCAGGGCGCGCGGCAGGGCGGGCGCATGTCCGAGGTGATGGTGGGCGCGGCACCCTACGCACTGACCATGCTGGTGATGGCGGGGCTGCTGATCGCCTTTCCGCAGATCGCCCTGTTTTTGCCGAACGCGGTGCAGTAGACCAAGGCGCGACAAGGCAAGGACAGGATTGACGTGACCGATACGGACCGCTCCGCAGGCAACGTGACCTTCCCCCGCATCGGGCGCGTGGGGCTGGACGGGCTGCTCGTCTCGTTCGGTGACCGGCTGAGCGAGGCGGGCAACCGCGCGGCGCTCGCCTTTCGCGCGGCGGTGGAGCGGGAAAGCCCCGAGGGCGTGGCGGAGACCTCTACATCCCTCGTCTCCACCTTCCTGCGCCTCGATGCGCTGCACGCCGATCCGGACGCCGTGGCGCGCGAGATGCAGGTGCTTCTCGACAGCCGAGATTGGTACAGTGCCGATCTGCCGCAGGGTCGCCGCCTCTGGCGCATCCCCACGATCTACGGCACCGATCTCGCCCCGCAACTGGAGGAGGCGGCGGACGAGGCGGGCCTCTCGCCCGAGACCGCCGCGCGCGAGATCGCGGGCACGCGCGTGCGGGTGCAGACCATCGGCTTCGCCCCCGGACAGCCCTATCTGGGCCAGTTACCGGAACATTGGAACATCCCGCGCCAGCAGGCGCTGACAGAGCGGGTTCCGGTGGGCGCACTGGTGCTGGCGATCCGGCAGCTTGTGCTGTTTTCGGTCTCGACGCCGACCGGCTGGCGGCACATCGGGCAGACGGGTTTTCGCCTCTTTCGCCCCGAGGCAGAGGAGCCTTTCGTGCTGCGCCCCGGCGACGAAGTGATTTTTGATTCGGTGGAGCGCGAGGCCTATGATCGCCTGTGCGCGGCGGGCCCCGATGGCGGCGCCACCTGCGAGCCGATCCGATGACCCGCGCGCTGATCGTGCATCAGGCCGGGCTAGGCGTCACCGTGCAGGATCTCGGGCGACCGGGATACTTGGCCTATGGCCTCTCGCGCGGCGGCGCGGCGGACCGGTTGGCGCTTTACGAGGGCGCGGCGCTTCTGGGGCAGGCGGTTGACAGCGCCGCGCTGGAAATGGCGGGGATGGGCGGCACGTTCGAGGCGACCGAGGACATGCGCATCGCCCTCACCGGCGCGCCCATGCGCGCGAGCATCGACGGCGTGGCTTTGGCGTGGAACGCCTCTCATCCGCTGCACGCCGGTGCCCGGCTCACCATTGGCCCGGCCACCGCCGGGGTCTATGGCTATCTGCATGTGGGCGGCGGTATCGCCACGCCGGAAATTCTCGGCGCACGCTCCGCCCATCTCGCCGCCGGGATCGGCGCGCCGCTTGCAGCAGGCGATACCCTGCCCGTGGGGCCGGACCGGGGCGGAGAGACCGGCCTTGTCCTCGACGCAGACGACCGGTTTTCGGGCGGCGAGGTCCGCGTGGTGGCGGGCTATCAGACCGGGATGTTTCCCGACGAGGAGGTGGCGCGGTTCGAGGAGACGCGCTTCACCCGTGATGCGCGCGGCAACCGCATGGGCGTGCGCCTCGCCCCCGATGGCGACGGGTTCGCCAGCCGCGCGGGCCTCACGGTGCTTTCAGAGGCGATCGTTCCGGGCGATATCCAGGTCACCGGCGACGGCGCGCCCTTCGTGCTGATGTCCGAGTGCCAGACGACGGGTGGCTATCCGCGCATCGGCGCGGTGCTGCCCTGCGACCTGCCGCGCGTGGCGCAGGCAGCCCCCGGCACGGCGCTGCGCCTGCGCTTCGTCCCCTCGAAAGAGGCATTGGCCGCCGAGCGCCGCGCGGCAGAGGCGCGCGACGGGCTGCGCCGCCGCCTCACGCACCTCACGCGCGACCCCCACGACATCCGCGATCTTTTGTCCTATCAACTCATCAGCGGCGCCATCGCCGGGAACGAGGAGGAATGAGCCATGCAGGAAAGTATCGACCTCAATGCCGACATGGGCGAAAGCTTCGGGCCGTGGAAGATGGGCGACGATGCCGCGCTTCTGGACGTGGTCAGCTCCGCCAATATTGCCTGCGGCTTTCACGCGGGCGACGCCGACGTGATGGCCGCGACGATGGCGCGCGCGGTGGCCAATGATGTCGGTATCGGCGCGCATCCAGGCTTTCGCGACCTTCAGGGCTTTGGCCGCCACCGCATGGACGTGCCCCATGCCACGCTGGCCAACCAGGTCCGTTACCAGGTTGGGGCAGCACAAGGGATGGCGCGCGCGGCAGGGGGCGCAGTGCGGCATCTGAAACTCCACGGGGCGTTGGCCAACATGGCGTCCGAGAACGAGACCCTCGCCCGCGCCTGCTACGAGGCGGCGCTGTCGGTCGATCCCGACATCATCATCATGGTGCTCGCGGGCACCGCGCAGGAGGCGGCGGCGCGCTCCCTCGGCGCGCGCATGGCCTGCGAGATATTCGCCGACCGCGCCTACAATGCCGATTGCACGCTCGTGGACCGGCGACAGCCCGGCGCGGTGATCCACGACGCCGACCGCGCCGCCGCCCGCATCCTGGAGATGCTGCGCGCAGGCGCGATCATTGCCGAGGACGGCACGCATATCCCCACGCGCATCGACACCATCTGCCTGCATGGCGACACGCCCGAGGCCGTGGGCATCGCCAAGTCCTTGCGCGCCGGACTCGAAGCTGCGGGGGTGCGGGTTGCCCGGTTCGAGGGGGCACGCGGCTAGGTGATCGGGGTGGATATATCCGCCCGCTCGCCATGTCCCCGCTCTCTGCCCGGCAACACGCCGTCCTTATTCGCAAACGCCAGCATTCCGGCCTTGGCGGCAAGCCGCCGACCGTGGTCTATTGTCAGGGAAACGACAACGTGTACCCGATGCATGACCACACCGTTTGGCTTACCGTCCCCGGACACGGGCCAGCATCTGAATAGCGGCCAGACCAGCCCGGTCCTGAGAAAAAAGGCCTCTCGCATGTCACTTGCCACCATCGCCATGTTCTGGCACGGTCCTCCGCTCGGCTTTATCGAGCGGCTGTGCGTACAGTCCTTCGTGGATGCGGGGCACCCGGTCGTGATGTTTTCCTATGGTGCGGTCGAGGATCTGCCCGCCGGAGTGGAGGCGGCACCGGCCATCGATATCCTGCCTAGTGTAACGGCCATGACATGAACATTGAAAACGATCTTCGCCCCAAGAAGCGGCATCGCGACCACATCATCGCCAAGGGTGGCCCGATGGGCGCGGTCGCGCGTCTGTCGCAACATTCCGCGCGCCGGGGTGCGGTACTCGATGTCGGCGTCAATCGCGGCACCATGGCGCTCTATCTGTGCCGCCTCTTCTGCGACATCCCGATCCACCTGATCGAACCGATCCCGGCGCAATGCGACTATGTCCGCCAGCGCTTCGCCCGGTTCCCGACGGTCGAGGTGCATCAGACGGCCCTCTCGCACGAGACCGGGCAGAGCGATTTCCATCTTGCCGATCATGTCGGCAGTTCCTCGCTTTTCACCAATACCGGCGAGGAGGCGGCGCAGCATTCCGGCCATTCCACCGCTGAGACGATCACCGTCGAGACCAGTAGCCTCGATGACTGGTGCGTCGCCAATGCCGTCGATCACATCGCCTGCATGAAACTCGACACGCAGGGCAGCGAATTCAACATCCTCACCGGCGCGCAGGATCTGCTGTCGCGCGACGCCATCGACATCATCATGCTTGAATGGTTTGCCATCCCGCATTATGATCGCGTGCCCCTGCTGGACGAAATCCTGACGCTGATGCGCGGGCACGGGTATCTGCTCTACGATATCTTCCCGTCACGGCGGCTGAAGAACGGGCAGTTGCGGTTCGGCGATGCGGTGTTCATCTCCGGGACGTTCCGCAAGACTCGCCTACCCGCCGCGCTGGGCACCTGAAGGGCGGTTAGCACTCTCTGACCGAAAGGACGGCACATATCCAATGGGACGCTTTGTCATTGTCACACCGATGAAGAACGAGGGGCCGTTCATCCTAGAATGGGTGGCCCATAACCTTGCCATCGGGGCGGACGTGATCGCAATCTTTTCCAACGATTGCACCGACGGCTCGGATGCGCTGCTCGACCGGCTGGACGCGATGGGCAAGGTCCGCCATTTCGACAATTCCTCGCCCCGCCCCGCCCCGCAGCGCCGTGCCTATCGCCGGTTTCTCGGCATGGACCTCGCCGGGCCCGAGGACTGGGTGGTCCCCATCGACGCGGACGAGTTCATCAACGTGCGCACCAGCGATCACACCCTGCGCGCGCTCACCAATGCCGTGCCGGAGGCGCGGACGCTGTCGATGACGTGGCGACTCTTCGGCAATGCGGGCGTGGTGCCCTATGAGGAGGGGTTCCTCACCGACCGGTTCACCCGCGCCGCCACCGACATGACCCGCCGCTCGCCGCAGGCCTGGGGGCTCAAGACGATGTTCCACCGCGAACTCTGGGGGCATATCGGTGTGCACCGGCCCAAGCGGCCCACCGTCGAGACATTTGCTGAAACGCATTGGTACAATGGATCGGGCCAGCCGATGCCCGAACGCTACATGGAGGGCAGTTGGCGTTCGGGGCCCGACTCGCTCGGCTACAACCTCGTGCAACTCAACCACTACGCTCTGAAATCCTGCGAATCCTATCTCGTGAAAAAGGCGCGCGGACGCGCCCATCACGGCGGCGAGGCGCTTGGTCTCGACTACTGGCAAAAGATGAATCACAACCGGATCGAAGATCGCAGCATCGACGCAATCCGTCCGCGCAAGGCGGAAATCTTCGAGGATTTGCTCGCCGACCCCGAGCTGCGCCGCCTGCACGAGGCATGCTGCACCCGGCATCGCGAGATGATCGCGGAACTGCGCGCGCGCCCCGATTTCGATGCCCTGATGCGGGCGCTCCTGCCCGAACCCGCCTGAACCTCAGAATGCGTTGGTGAACGCACCGACGATCTGCGTAAGCGCCTCGCGCGGCAGGGCACGTTTTCTCAGCACGAATTTCGCCATCCGTCCGTGCATCTCGACCGGCTCTGCAAAGCGTTCCACCGCGTGATAGCGCGGGCGGTCGCCGTAGTCGTCGAACAGCACCACGGTCTTGCGGGTGCAGCGCAGCATCACCGCGTAGAAACACGCCTCGCGAAAGCGGCCGTCGATCAGCACGGTATCGGGAGCAATGAAATCGGGCCGGTCCCACACCTCGAGCGGATAGCGGTGGTAGCGGCGATAGCCCGAATGATCCACCGGACGCCCCCATTTCCCGGCCTTGCCGATCGCGCTGTGGTGCAGATGCACCTCGGAGGTTGTCCCCGCCTGATCGAGATAGGCCTGCAGGTTTCGCGTCCACTGCCTGTCGCTCTCCACAGAGAACACCGTCTTGCCCGGCATCTCCGAGGCGAGCACCGTCGAGCCGCCGCTGCCGTATTCGAGGATGACGCGGGCCGCGGCATAGGTCTCGCGCACGAGGTCCGCCACCTCGGGCGAGAACGTCAGTTCCGGTTTCCTGATGGACGCCTGATCCATTGTCATGCCTTTCCTGCCGGGCCGCCGCGCCACCGCCGTGGCAGCGTCAGCGCGGGTTTCCCCGGGTTGTGCCGCCGGTCCAGAGGATGCGGCAGCGCGGTCGCGGGCCGCAGGCTACGCGCGCGGTCGCGGCGCAGGAGCGTCGCCTCGACCACGCGGGGGATCGCCTCGCCGTCGATCTCGACGCTGCCCGACACGTTGTTGGGATGCAGGTGGACGGTCACGAAATCCTCCTGCAGCTTCTCCATGGCAGCCAGCGCGGGGCGCATGAATCGCGGCTTGGTCAGGACCGAGGGTAGGTGATGCCACTCGATCACGATCATGCGAAAGCGGCGCAGCAGATCGCGGGGCGCAGCGGCGAGCGTGGCGTATTCCGCCCCCTCGATATCCATCTGCAACAGCAGGTCGGCGGCGGGGTCGGGATCGGTCGCCGCCACCCATGAGGCCAGCGTCATGACCTCGCCCTTATCCTTGTCTCCGAGGAACTTTCGCACGAAATGTGCGCCGGGCACATCGACCGGCGGGCGCGCGACCGAGGCGTCGGCCATGAACGAGGGGATGCCGCGCTTGGCCATGTCCATCTCGAAGCTCGCCTGTTCCGACACGCCGGGCGAATAGCAGGCGGCGATCCCGCGCAGATCGTCCGGCACCAGATAGCCGCCATCGCCGAAATCGCCCAGCCGGATGAGCGGCGTGTCGGTGTCTTGCGGGGTCAGGAAGGTGTCGATCGTTGCCGCCGCCTTGCTGTCGGCCACGGTGCGGGGGGCTGTCGCGTTGGCGGGCATGGTGCGGCTCTTGCCTCGGGCGCGGTTGATCCGGTTTCCCGATGGCTAGCACAGGCGCGGGCGGATGGGCAGGATTTTTCGCCCTTAGCCGCTCCGGCGATAGCGGAACACCCCGGTGCCGGTGGCGACGGCCGTGCCGGTTTCGTCACGCACCGTGGCTTCGGCGAAATAGGTGCTCTTGCCGCCCCCTGTCCGGTGCGCCTCGACAATGAGCCGGTCGCCCTGTGCTTGCCCCAGAAAGTTAACCGTGAGTGAAAGCGTCAGTGCCATCTGACGTCGGTCAGGATCGCCGGTGTAGCACCCGGCGAACCCCATCGCCGTGTCCAGCAGCGTTGCGTGGATGCCGCCATGCGGCAGGCCCTGCCGATTCATCAGGTGCGGTGCGAGGGGTAATTCCACCCGCGCGAAATCGCGTTCCCACGCGGTCAGTTCATATCCCAGGTGCGTCTGAAGACCCGAGGGCGGTTCCTGCCAGCCGGTCATGCCCGCCCCTCCTGCGCCGCCGCCAGCCCGGCGCGTGCAAACTCGGGTACGTATTCACCCAGCCGCAGCCCGCGCTCAGGGTCAGCGGCGTTTCCGTCCATCGCGCGTTTCTTCACCCCTTGAAGGATTGCCGCCATGCGGAAATGGGCAAAGGCGAGGTAAAAGCCGAAATCCGCGATCGGCGCGATGCCCCGCCGTTCGCAATAGCGTGCGACGAATGCCTCGTCGGACCACAGCCCAAGCGCCGCGCGGTCCACGCCCGCCAGCCCGCGCCCCTCGGTGGTCGCGGGCATGGCCCATTGCATCAGCACGGCAGCGAGATCGGCATAGGGGTGCCCGGTTGTCGAGAGCTCCCAGTCGATCACCGCGCGGATCTCCGGGGCATCGGGGGCAAAGATCAGGTTGTCGAGACGGTAGTCGCCATGCACCAGACAGCGTTGCCCGTCGTCTTCGGGCAAGTTGCTGGTCAGCCAATGTGTGAGTTGCTCCATCTCGGGCAGGTCATCGGTGGCGGTGGCGCGGTATTGCGCGGTCCAGCGATCGCATTGGCGGGCATAGTAATTGCCGCCGGGGCCGTAATCGTCGAGCCCCGCTGCCGCCAGGTCGACATCGTGGATCGCCGCCAGCACCCGGTTCATCTCGTCGATGATCGCGCCGCGCTCGGGCGGCGCGAGGCCGGGCATGGCGGGCGCATCAAAGATGCGGCCCGCGATCTCCTCCATGATGTAGAAGGGGGTGCCGATCACGGTCTCGTCCTCGCACAGCACATGGACCTTTGCCACCGGCACGTCCGTACCGGCCAGCGCGCGCTGCACGCGGAACTCGCGCTCGACGGCGTGGGCGGACTTGAGCAGCACGCCGGGTGGCTTGCGGCGCAGCACGAACCTCCCGGTTGGCGTGCTCAACCTGTAGGTTGGGTTGGACTGCCCGCCGCTGAATTTCTCGGCCTCCACCGGCCCCGTGATCCCCGGCATGTGATCTTCCAACCATGTCGCCAGCGCGGCAGTATCCAGCCCGCTCATGCCGCGCCCCCGCGCAGCTCGGGCAGCACGTAATCGGCCATACGCTGTCGCAGGGTGAGCTTCGATATCTTGCCGGTGGCGGTCAACGGCAATTCCTCCACCCAGACCAGATCGTCGGGCAGTTGCCAGTGCGCGAAATGGCCGGCCATGTGGGCGTGCATCTCCTCGAGGGCAGGCCGTTCCGCGCCCGACGCCACCGCGACCAGCACGGGGCGCTCGTCCCATTTCGGGTGCGGCATCGCCACCACGGCGCAGGCGGCGATGGCGGGATGCGAGAGCGCGGCGTTTTCCAGATCAATCGAACTGATCCATTCGCCCCCCGATTTCACGAGGTCCTTGGCGCGGTCACGGATCAACAGTCGCCCCTCGGCATCCACCGAGGCGACATCGCCGGTGCCGAACCATCCCTCGGCATCCATCGCCGCGCGCGTCGCGTCCGCGTTCTCGAAATAGTCCGAGATCACGGTGTTGCCGCGCACGTACAGCTCGCCCGTGGCGTTGCCGTCATGGGGCAGGCGGGTGCCGTCATCGTCCACGATCTTGAAATCCAGTCCGAAAATGCGCCGCCCGGCACAGCACTTGGCGGTGATGCGGTCCTCGTCGTCCGCGCCGTCATAGCGTGGCGGCAGCACGCCATGGCTGCCGATGGGGCTCATCTCGGTCATGCCCCAGGCCTGTGCCACGTTGACGCCGCGCGCCTCGTAGGCCTCGATCATGACGCGCGGGGCAGCGGACCCGCCGACCACCAAATCGCCGAAGCCCTGCGGGATCCGTCCCTGCGCGTCGATCTCCGAGAGAAGCCCGGCCCAGACCGTGGGCACGCCCCAGGCCGACCAGACGCCCTCGCCATCCATCAGGCGGAACAGGCTCGGCCCGTCGAGGTTTGGCCCCGGCATGACCAGCGTCATGCCCGTGAGCGGCGCAGTGTAGGGCAGACCCCACGCGTTGACATGGAACATCGGCACCACCGGCAGCACGCAGTGCCCGGCGCGGAAACTGCTGGTCTGGCACAGTGGCACCTGCATCGCGTGCAGCACGGTAGAGCGGTGCGAGTAGAGGGCGCCCTTGGGGTGCCCGGTGGTGCCAGAGGTGTAGCAGAGGCCCGATGCCGTGTCCTCGGGAAGGTCGGGCCAGTCATAGGTGGCGGGCTGTCCTGCGATCAGTTCCTCGTAGCAGAGTGCCCCGTGCGGAGTTTCGGGCATGCGCGCGCGGTCGGTGAGAACGACAATGCGCAGGCCCTCGGGCAGGTCGGGCAGCAGGTCCACGACCAGAGGCACGAGATCGGCATCGACGAACAGTAGCCGGTCGTCCGCGTGGGCGATTATGTAGAGTAGTTGCTCGCGCGCGAGGCGCGGATTGAGCGTGTGGCACACCGCCCCGATCCCGGCGACGGCGTAGTAAAGCTCGAAATGCCGGTGCCCGTTCCATGCCAGCGTTGCCACCCGGTCGCCGGTCTTTACGCCGAGGCCAGTCAGCGCATGGGCAAGCTGCGCCACGCGGCCAAGCGTCTGCGGATAGCTCTGGCGGTGCAGGTCGCCCTCCACCCGCGCCGAGACGATCCCCGCGTCCCCATGCGCCTCGGCGGCATGGCGCAGGATGTCGATGATCCGCAGGTCACGGTGCATCATGAGACCCTGCATCGCGCTCCTCCCTTCGGTTTTGACCAGACGGTTACACGAATGACAGGACGGATCAATCGCGGCGCGCGGGGCTTGACCTTCGCGGCCCGAGCGCGCATTTCCATCGCATCCCCGCCGCAGGAGAGCTGCCATGCCCCACGACCGTTCCATCAAGATTGCCCCCTCGATCCTGTCGGCCGATTTCGCCAATTTCGGTGCCGAGATCAGGGCCATCGAGGACCAGGGCTGCGATTGGGTGCATGTCGATGTGATGGATGGGCATTTCGTGCCGAACCTGACCTTCGGCCCGCCGCTCTGTGCCGCCATTCGCCCGCATATCAAGACGGTGATGGACGTGCACCTGATGATCGCGCCGGTCGATTCCTATATCGACGCCTTCGCGCAGGCAGGCGCCGACGTGCTCACCGCGCACATGGAGGCCGGCCCGCATATCCACCGCACATTGCAGGCCATTCGCGGCGCCGGCTGCAAGGCGGGGCTGGCGCTCAACCCCGGCACCGGGCTCGATGGCGTCGAGAACCTGCTCGATATGATCGACCTCGTCTGCGTGATGACGGTCAATCCCGGATTTGGCGGTCAGAAGTTCATCCACAGCCAGATCGACAAGGTGAAGCGCCTGCGCGCCATGATCGGTGACCGGCCCATTCATATCGAGATCGACGGCGGCATCACGCCCGAGACCGCGCCGCTCATGGCCGCCGCGGGGGCCGATGTGCTGGTCGCCGGGTCGGCGGTGTTCAAGGGCGGCAGCGTCGCGAATCCGGCGCCCTATGGTGACAACATCCGCGCCATCCGCCGGGCGGCAGAGGCCGCGACCGGCGCCATGGCATGAGCCGGGCGGTCATTTTCGATCTCGACGGGACGCTGATCGACAGCGCGCCCGACATCCACGCCGCCGCCAATAGCCTGATGGACCGGCATGGGTTGGCGCCTTTCCCCCCTGAGGAAACGCGCAGCTTTATCGGCAGCGGTGTGCCGCATTTCATAACCTGCTGCCTGCGCGCGCGGGGAGAGGCCGGCAACGCGGCGCTGCGCGCTCAGATGATCGCGGAATTCATCGACCTTTACGAGACGGCGGTGACGCTGACGCGGGTCTATCCCGGGGCGGCCGAGGCGCTGACGGCGCTCGCCTCCGGGCCATATGCGCTCGGGCTGTGCACCAACAAGCCCGTTATACCTGCCCGCGCGGTGCTGGCACATCTGGGGCTCGACGCGCATTTCCCGGTGGTGATCGGCGGCGACAGCCTGACCACGCGCAAGCCCGATCCCGCGCCATTGCAAGCGGCGGTGGCCGGTCTGGGCGCGCGGGACGCGATCTTTGTCGGCGACAGCGAGGTGGATGCCGAGACGGCGGCGAGGGCGGGGCTGCCCTTTGCCCTCTACACCGAGGGATATCGCAAGGGCGCGGTGGCGGACATGCCCCATGCCCGCGCATTCGCCGATTTCGCCGATGTGCCGGGGATCGTGGCGGAGATTCTGTCATGAGGACGCGGCTTACCGACGCATTTGACCTTGAGCATCCCATCGTGTCGGCTCCGATGGCTATGGCCGCTGGTGGCAGGCTGGCGGCGGCTGTGAGCCATGCCGGGGGGCTGGGCCTGATCGGCGGAGGCTATGGCGATGCGGGCTGGATCGAGGGCGCCTTTGCCGAGGCGGGGAACACGCGGGTGGGCTGCGGCTTTATCACCTGGAAGATGGCGGAGAACCCGGCGGTGCTGGACCAGGTGCTGGCGCGTGATCCGGCGGCGCTGTGCCTGTCGTTTGGCGATCCGGCCCCGTTCGCGCCGCGCATCCATGATGCGGGTGTGCCGTTGATCTGTCAGGTGCAAACGCTTCGCGACGCGCAGCGCGCCGCCGAGTGCGGCGCGCGGGTGATCGTGGCGCAAGGGTCCGAGGCCGGGGGGCATGGCGAGCGGCGCGGCACGATCACGCTGGTGCCCGAAGTGGCCGATTGGCTGGCGGGCCATGCGCCCGACGTGCTGCTGCTCGCGGCGGGCGGGATCGCCGATGGGCGGGGGCTTGCCGCCGCGTTGATGCTGGGGGCGGATGGCGTGCTCATTGGCTCGCGGCTCTGGGCCGCGCGCGAGGCGCAGGTCAGCGATGCGATGACCGATGCCGCCATCGCCGCCACCGGCGACGAGACCATCCGCTCAACCGTGATGGATGCCGCGCGCGGCCTGCGCTGGCCCGCGCGCTATACCGCGCGGGTGCTGCGCAATCCGGTGACCGAGCGGTGGCACGACGACCCCGAGGGCCTGCGCGCCGACGGGGCGGCGCAGGCGGAGTGGGTCGCGGGCTGGGCGGAGGGCGATCCCGCGCGCGCCAACACCTTCGTGGGCGAGGCCGCGGGCCTCATCCATGACCG